>Ga0228711_1000164_pt1 | contig 63710 bp, 29 predicted proteins | sample MedpolnodulmetaG_2_FD_177996 | JGI IMG/M metagenome (GOLD analysis project Ga0228711, IMG submission 177996) | Root nodule microbial communities from Medicago polymorpha collected in Santa Monica, California, United States - brown nodules | ecosystem: Host-associated > Plants > Roots > Nodule...
CCAATCACTCGAACAACAATCCCAATCCAAAACCCTAATTTCAAACCCGAACCACGAAAACTCGAATAAATTGAGGGTCCTGTGCGAGAAGATGGATGGTATAGGTTTAAAGAATTACGTTAGCTGCAATATCAAGGATAAATTTAGGGTTCAGGCTGAACTTCGCGAGGCATTAAGGTTTTCTCCCGACGCAGGGATGATGGTTCTGCAATCATTGGAAGGGTTTTATGGAGTGAATGGAAGTTTCAATCATAAGGGAATGAGAGAAATGGGGAGGGTTTGTGTTATGTTGTTGAGGGTTTTGAGTGTTTCTGGTGTGAATGTGAGTGGTAAGGCGAGGGAGAGAGTGTTGAAGGTGGCGATTGGTTGGAAAGCGAGGTTGATGGGTGATTGTGCGAATATTTTGGGGGCATTGGGGTTTTTGTATTTGGTTTATGCTTTTGGTATTGTTAATGAATTTAGTGTGGATGAGCTTGTTGAATTTGGTGTTGTGGCTGCGATTAATGGCGAGTTTATGCAACTTTGTCGCAAAATTGGTTTGACAGATAAAATTCCTGGTAAGGATATTGTTTGAGATGTTAATTTTTTAGGATATATCTCTTGTGTCTGTTTGTGTTATAATAGGAATTAGGATTTGATTATGTAGCATTCGACATTGACACATGTGATTACATTCATTTTTGTTAGATGGTAATTGAAGTTTATGTCAGATGTTTTTTATGTGCAACTTACGTGACTTAATTTTATTTTAAGCAAGTTTAGTAAAATTGATTGAGGAAAGCTGCAGAGCTATGAAGCACACACACACACACACATACGCGGACACTGACACACCAACACCGATAATAATTTGAGAAAATGACATAATTCAGTGTAATTATAGGTGTCGTGTCTGTGTCAGACACCAACATGTGTCCGACACCGGGACACACCTAATCTGAGGAGTGTTTGTACTTCATAGCTGCATGTAACTAAAGGATATAAAAATTAGCATAGTATTCGTCTCAACATACAATTGTTTTCTCAAATGTGAATTTAGTATTCTTTATCAAATGTGTGTATTTTGTATTTCCAAAATGAGTGGTTATTATCCCGTTGAAAACATAGAGGTGGCTAACCAGCTTATAAAAATACTACCACGCATATGAAGAGTTGCTAGGCTACTAGCAAATTAAGTAATGTTTAAAAAGAATTAATTTTAGTTAATTTGTGACGTGACAGTTTGATGCATCTCTAATGGTATATGTATGCTCGCATGCCCGACTTTTAATTTTACCCTCTTAAATATTTTTATTTGTAAGGCAGTGCTTGTTTGTGGTCTGCAGAGATTATTCAGAAACTTGTTGATAGGGGCAAACACGTTCTTGCTGTCAAGTATGTTTTTGAGTTTAATCTTGCTCATAAGATTCCACCTGTTCCTATTTTGAAAGCATACGTCGATGAGTCTAAGAAACTTGCTGAAAGACTTTCCCTGGAAGGCAAGTCAAGGGTAAGTGTCACCTTGATAGCTTACATAATGCATGGTGCCACCTCCTTTATTCATTGATGTATTTTTGCAGCTGGAAATTACTGACAGAGAAATGCGTGCATTGAAATCAGTAATTGAAGTTATTCAGAATCATAAGCTTGAATCTGAATATCCGCAAGCTAGCCTTGAGCAGCGTATAGAGCAATTGAAGGGTCCGGATGCAAATATGAAACACAGAACAGTAGCTTCTATTCTAAATCAGCATACACTGGAGCGGCGGCAACGAAAGAGAAGGATGAAGAAGCAGCAGCAGCAGCAGCAAAATGGGATCAAGATTCCTCGAACATCCACGTCAGCTGGTCCAGCAGCTGTCCTCAAGAATGACACTAATAATGACAATTCAACAATACGGCAGTACAAACAACCTCTTGTCAATCCCTCAGGTTTGTTTCCAGAGCATCCAAATCCATACAAGAGCCAATGGGCCACTCCGTCTGGCATGGTGGCATCTACCCCAATCATTCCTTCTTACACAGGTCCTTCAGCTGGGCCTTATGGTTTTGCTAGTATACCCATGGGTCCCAGTGGAAACCCTACCCTAGGTGGTTCTCATCTAAACTCATCAGAGGCACCTGTGCCATCTGCTTATTATGGTAGTAATAACTTTACTTATGGTGGTATTAATCGGCAACATCATTACCAATCACCTTATTATCCTCAGTAGATCAATTAATTCCTTCTCTTGTCAGTACTAAACTCATGTGCTGATATTCTAGCTTCTCCATGAGTTTGCGCCGTGGGTGTTTGGTTTTTGAAAGTAGTTTGCTACTTTGCTCATTGGCCTTGATTATAGGATAGAAATTAGATTTAGTAATTGTGAGTTGTGAAGGAATGCTTTGTTTCACTATTTTAATTACTTCAATTTATATATATATAAAATTACTTTTAGAGGTTGATTATGGTCTTTTCTCTCCTGTCCCCTCTTCCCCTAATCTCACCCTTTGTAGTTTTCATTAAGCAATGCGACTTTGACAGGATTTGTCTAGAATAAAATCTTATATGTAGTTGCATTTCAATTGAGAATGATGACTTGGGACGTTGGAACAGTATTAAGAAGGTTCTGAGTTTGATTAACAAATTAACCACCAACCTTCTTAAAAAAAAACGATTAACCACCAACATTTACGAACCTTCTTAAAAAAACACAATTAACCACCAACATTCGCCTATACAAAAGAAAAGAAAAAAAGTAAACAAATTTACTGTTATTCATGTGAGCGCATACACAAAAAACAAAACTTCATCTGATGGGCCGACTACATGGACCTATTAAACATACTTTTTTGAATTCTGCTCTTTACCCAACAGAAATTGTTCGCTCCCAACTGAAAAGACAAAATTACCCCTGCGTGAGTTAACTCACGTTAGTTAGATTTCTCTTCTTTTCACCATCAGCTACCAACAACTACACCTATTCTTCTTCTTTCTGCAACTTCCCCTTGTTTTTCATCCGCTTATAATATCTCTCAAATTATTGGCTTGTCTTGTCCTTCTCTCTTCCATAATTTCAATCGGAGTTGAGTTTTAAGAATGGGGATCTTAAAATTATTAATTTTGATAACAAATTATGTATGAAAGAGATGAGATGCCAAAATCTATGAAATTGAAGCTTCTAAGTTGTTAAATTATTGTTTATTCTGACTATTCTTTTGTTGGATGTTCAACAAATTGAAGCTAATTTTTTTTTTTTGAATTTGTCTTCTTCTTGGAAGTGTTGTTACTTGTTGTTGATGATGGATGATACTGTGACCAAAAAGGATACCGCTAATGGCTCTGTGAATAAGCATGTGGATGTGGCTTCTTTGAATTGTAAAAAGGTTGAAGATCACGTTGCTTTTTTTTTTTGTCTGCAGTGAGAAAGAAACCAGCGTGAGTTAACTCACGCTGGGTTTTTTAGTGTGAATTTTCAGCATGACTTAACTCACGCTGCGTAAGTCGCGCAGAATTAACACTAGCGTGAGTTAACTCATGCAGGGGTATTTTGGTCTTTTCAATTGGGAATGAGCAAAAACTGTTGGGTGAAGAGCAGAATTCTACTCTTTTTTTCGTTCAAAAGATCCATGTCGGTTGAAGTCTTTTTTTTCAGGTTTCTCTTAATGTGCTCAGAGTTATTCTTTTGCCCGTTTTTTATTGTTTTTTATTTTGTTCCATCTCATAAAAGATTCAACAAAGTTTTGTTTGCTAATTAATTTCCTTAAGCAACTCTCATTTTATCTAAACATGAGTGCAGTTATCAGACATAGGAAATTATCTGATACCATTCTCACTCGAAAAACTTGAAGGAAGTCATTGTATAAATTAGGTGGAAATTTGATGCCAACCATGGACAAATTGTTTGCATTGAATTATTTTACTAGCTTTTGCATATTAAGCTTAATCTATCTTTATAATGTCAAATGCTTTAATCCGAAGACATTGTGCATTCTTGAAACTAACATTGGGCTTTGGGGAGCCGTGTTAATTGTTATCATCCCTATGTATGACATGATATTCTGATGAGATGACAAAGACCAGATGTATATTCTGTTGTTATTGTTCCTTCCTTTTATTATCTTAGTAACAGGACTGATGTGCAGTGCAGTGCAGTGCTGTTTCTCATCTCTGGTTTCTCTGTTTTAACAATTTAATATTGTCTAGTATAAAATTAAAAAACAATCTTTTGGATGTGATTTTTGGCTTTCCCATGGTCACTTTGCAGAAAAATAAAAAAGTGTTTTTTAATATGTCACTAAATACAATTGTATTTGTTTTCTAGTATCATTGAGCTAATCCACAGAGCTTATGATGAAGTCTGCTTCCTATATATGCTGGTATCTTTGAATTAATTTCATCTGTTTTCTAGTTTCATTGACCATGATTGGAGGAGAGAAATGAGATTCCGTGATTAAAAATTTCATTTGTTCTGTTTTCTGATAACTATCCATATACATGGAACATGTCTCACGTTCTATTCAAAAGTTTTGCTGGTGGTTTCAAATGTAATTTTTACTGGTTGCGTTTGTGTGCCAGAAGAACTAATTCAAACTGGGTCATTTGAAGCTTATGTAGAAGTAAATAAATTGATGTTAGATGTAGTCAAAGCTAGTGGGGTTATTTGGTTGTTACACTATATATGCTGTTGTTTATTTGTTTATACACACAAGTGCGCATACGCACACGCGCCATTTATTTATTTATTTATTGATTTTGGTAAATTATGCTATGTATGCTTGTCCATAATGATTAAGGTTTCATTTTTGTGAAAAGCAGACCAAATGGTGACATGCTTGGGTACCATCAATCATACATTGATTAACCATGGAACCCCTTGATTTTGAGTCCAAGGGAAGTCAGGTGAAAATGTCGAAAAATAAACTTGATCTCTCTGATTCAGACTGAGTTGTGTCATAAGCAGATGAAACCAGCAAAAAGATGAGGAACATCAATGATAGAAAACTAATAGAGAAACTTTCCCTATCAAGGTTGATAATGGTAACTTTAAGAAAGCGGCTAATTCTATGGTGTACAAGTAAAAATAGTGTTGCACCATACACAAGTTTATTTTCTATCATTGGATCAATAAGTCTTGTGATATATCACTTGATCCAATGGTGAAAACAAACTTGTACATGATACAACACCTATTTTACTTGTACACCATAGAGCTAGCCTAAGAAAGTTATTATTTATTTGGGACTTAAATTCTATGTGAATGCTTCTTAGTTCTGTGTACTTCAAGTTGATTCTGTTAGTTCTATGATGCAGCTATGACCAATTATGAAGCATCTATATTCATTTTAATGTGCAGCAAGTTAACAAGTTGGTGGTTAACTTCCTCAATTTTTTATTTTTTTTACTCTACTTGTGAGTTGTGAGTGAAAATAGGTATATTAGTCTTAAGAAAGTTAATGTATTAGAGAAATTTGAAACTATTCTACCAATGAAGTGATCTTTTACCTATGTAAGGATGTGTCTATAATACAGGTTGCTGTTGTATAGATAGAAATTGTTGTAGTTGTGCCTCTCACCTTTTTTTATAACCCTGATATTGATGGTTTGTGTAATGTGACATGTAAGAGAGCTTGTTATATATGTGTGGAAATTAATGTTTACTTAGTTGATTGCATGTTGAGACGTATACTCAATGTGTTCCCATAAAATAGGTCATGAAAGACTTGCCAACTTTCTTGGTTTTTGCTAGTGACTGCTGAGAATTTTATTAGAACAAAATAGACAATTCATCTTTTAAATGCAAAGAAAAAAGGAAAGTGTTTTCTATTAGCCCATGATAATCAGGAGTGAATTGTTTTTTATATTTGAAGGTCGCTATGATTTACTTGTTTGTGAGTTGTGACCTTTCAGAAATTATTAATCAGCAAGTATTTAACCTTTCAAAAATTACTAATCATTAAGTATAGAAAATAAGAGTTTTAACATTGACTTATTGTAATTATCATGATGATTAATGTGTGACGACATATTATAATTTGCACATATGCTTATATATCTTTTTTTTTTTTTAGGATATATATCTCTTGGGGTAATTTAGATATCTTTAAAAGATTAGCTTTTCTAACAAAATATTTTAAGTGCATTAGTTTGAATCTTCACGCAAATGGTTAAATAACTCAACTATTTACATTTGTATTCCACAATGTTCATCAAGTTGGTGCACACACACATATCTTCTAAGGATGTGTTTGGATGGAAAGTTTTGTAGGGGGAGACCTTAAAATTACAGACATTATAAAAAAAATATTTAACATCAATTTAATGTAATTGAAGTATTATATTATAACTTGCCAAAAAAAAAATTATATTATAAAATATATACAGTGTTCCAAAATCATCCTTCAAAAACCTTCTATCAAAGACCCCAAGTAACTTCTATTCTACTCTTTCGAAAATTGACTTAATAATATTATTTTTTTTATAATAAATTGATATTATTTTTCTAACAAAAGATAATAGACTAATAATGAATAGTATTGTTTATAGATTATTAGTGGATCATATTAAATCTAAACACATTTCTAGAAAAGACGGGCTGATATGATTCAACGACAACATTATTGAGTATTTGAAATTCAGTTTTACCGGTTGAAAGGTGATTAAAATATAATAGAAACTATATTTCATAAATTATTTTAGGAAGGATATGTTTATGATATTTAAATTTCACTACTTTTTGCATTTATAATATACAAAATATTTATAATCTACAGTTTTTTTTAGGGAATTTTATAATCTACAGTATTGTTAATATAAGATATTTATAGACTTTTGATTGAGTAAAACAGTGATATTACACTGTAGGAAGATTTTTTAGCACGGTATGTATGAAAAAAGAAAACACATAATTATGTTTGGTAACTTTAAATCAATTGCAATAATTTATACAACTTTTACGATAAAAATGAAACAATGGAGCACTGTCCTGAGTAAAACTCCATGTGTTAATTTATCATTAATGATTTTTTTTATGAATTTTAGTACTAGTTTGAACTAAAAATCGAAAGAATGTTTTATTATCAACTCAAAGATTAGTTTCATAATAGATCACAAAATCAAAGTCGATACCTTGAAATGTTAAATAGGGTTGAAAATCCAAATTGCAAGGAGCTAACAAAAAAAAAGGTAGTATATCACCTGTTTTTTTTATGATACGATGTCAAATATGTGTAGTAAACTTTCGATATTACAATCATTTTATTGATATTAACAACATATTTTCTTTCCAAAAAAAAAAACATATTAGTGCATAGTATAACACTTAAAATCGGAAATAGCCCGACATTAGATTGATTTGAGTAAAACTAAACTTGAATTTCTTAAGTAATGTCTCAATCTTGAGAGATAAGACTTTACTAAATGTAGGAGCCACATTCTCCTATAAAGATTAGTCATTAGTTAATGAAATAATTGCCACAGTGCACGGTTTATACGGTGCATTAGTGCATGAGTGATTCATGCTTTAGGATTATCAAATCAAATAATTTATAAAAAAAGAAAAAAAAGAGAGAAAGAATGAAGGCAACACTTGATAGAAATTGAAGACTTTCATTTGCAAAAGTGTGTTGGATGTGACATGTTTTAGATATAATAATGCAATTCATAGGGAGAAAAGAAATCATACATTCGCACTCTAAATGGTAAGAAAAATTGGTACATAATTTGAAAACCAATCACAACTATGATCCAACCACATCTCAAGCAGTTAAAGGCATATATTTTTTCCGTTATTTTCATTTATGTTTAACCTAATCATGGTAATAAGTACATCCTTCTTTTTGGTTTTTCATTTTCTGTCTCAACTATTGAGGAGGGTGGGAAAGGAATGAAAATAAAGCTACAATGAAAATGTTTTTGTAGCTTTACCCTTTCATGACCAAAATTAATTCATAGCCTATATTACAACATTATAGCAGTGGACCAAAACATGACTCACTACCCAAAAGTGTTTAGATGAAATGACACAAATCTCTTCTACCTTAACCAAAATTCTGGGTTCGAATTCAGCCTTGAACATGCAACAATGTTAAAATCTTAGGGAGAGATTGTCGCCTATTTGAGTTTTATAATGCTCGAGAGATTAGTCTCTGCAGTTGCGCGCGGAGTATACCTGATTTTTTTAAAAAAAAACAGGACTCACTTTTTAGCAACTTGCTATTTTCTTAATGTCTTAATGTGTGTGTTTGCATTGTGGACGGAATCTAGAAAGTCATTATGATTTTAGTAAAAAATTACATACTATAACCATGATTTTGTCAAAATTCACCGTTCATCCAAAAATACACTTATTTAATCTGATTTAGAAACTCCTCGGACCAATTTACAAATTAAATTAGACAAATATCATGCATTGAGTCCTGAATACTTGAGCATGACTCTCACATCAAGATGATCAAAATATTTGAATTAAACCCTTTATGGAACCAATTTTGGTGTGCCATAGGCTTTTTCAACTTGATGAAAGCGATTTGTAGTTCGGCACCAATCTCTTTACTGATTTTTGTGTGGTAAAGAGTAACATAGAGTTGGTATTTGGCACACAACATTCCCTTTCAAATCTTTACCTAGCTAAAGAAAATCAGATACCCAAAAGAACATATTTTTTATTTCTCGAGCAAATAATAACACGGGATTAAAGAAAAAATAAAAATAAAGAATCAATTTGTTGCAAAATCTTTGTCCAATAGTGAAAACAATTTCATTACAAAATGATCCACCACACTGCTTTTTAAAAGTCTAAAAGTTAAGTCCACACAAACTCTTTTCCTTGTCTCTCTTGTTAAAGTACAATTTAAAAAGATACTACACTCACCTTTTAAATTTATTTTTCAATTAATATTATTGTTTTTAAAGACCAGTGACCAAATTTCAATAGGTTGAACCCCAAATTGGCTAGTTTAACGATTCATATTAATTATGGATAATGTCGGCCCTAGTTTTTTTAGTGAGAAAAACTTCATTTTCTCTTTAAGTTTTTTTTCACTTTTAGTCATCGAGGAAATATGGTTTTAGGTCATTTTTTTTACCTAGAATCACCTTCAACATTTTTTCTCTCTCTTTCAATCTAAATAAGCGATTTCCATATATATCAATTTTTTCCTTTTGTGTTTTTTCGTGATTTCGTCATCCGAGTGTGTCGTTGGGTTGTTCGTCGTCTTATTTGGCATTGTTTGATTTTGCGTCTTGTTGCGGTGTTCGTTTGGTTCGTATAGAAAGACCAGCTTCAGTCAATCACATATTCAATAAGTGATTTGGACGTCAACGTTGCAGATCCAGAAGCATGAATATTCAGATGATTTAGATTTTATCATATTATTCTTGTCGTTCAATGCAGCGTATAAAACTTCATGTGTGCCTCGTTGTATAGTAGCACGTTTCATTCAATCTAGACCGCTCATATGATCTTTTGCGGGCTCCCAAATATCTTGTTGGACTTTACATAGTTATAGTTGTGATCCGCTATATAAGTTTGGTTTCATATCTCACTCAAGGCCGATCACATTTTCACCATTTTTGTACACTTTTTCATCCTCATTTCTCTCACTCACTTGAGTGCCAAAGTACTAATCCATTTTGTAGGTTCCTCTACCCTCACAAAAGACTACCCTCTTATGCAGCATAGAACAATTTTTGCCGCATCAAAGATCGCCTCATACGAACACCTCCACTAATCCATTGATCTGATCTACTACATATCAATAATAATAATATCATAAAAAAATATATGAATAATGCTATCAAAATACAATTTTAACGGACTTTTTTTATTGATTAGAATTCATATATATATCATCAATTGTATATGTGACCCACTCCTCAGCAATGTGTTTTTAGCACCCATGAGGCGACAAACACTTTTCCTTTTCATATATTCTTTCTTGAAAAATAATTTTAGACACTTAAATCCAATCTACCAATATAGAGATTTTTCTTTTTTGTAATAAATACCATTATAGAGATAGAGTAATCTGATAAATATGATTAATTAATCATATAATATGAAAAGAAATATTGATAAAATAAGATGTTGAATGAGTGTGAAAAATAGAAGAAGTACATGGCAACATAAGTACTCTTTTTTTCTTCTATCTCACTTCCATCAAATCTACTATATATTTTTCACAAATTTCTCTTTTGACATGCAATTTTCTCACAAGGAAAGATAGATACCATAAGAACAAGAACATATCCTTAGAAAACGTTTAAAATGAGAAACCAAGCCCAAAAGAAAACATCCTAACATAGAAATCAAACATTACAAGTCAACTACGTTTCACTCTCTTACACCCTTCAAACATAGACAAACACACTACTCCATTTCAAATTACACTTTTACCCCTCCCTCACTCTCTTTCCTTCAGCACAATGGACGCCGCCGGCGATACCCAATTCCGGCGACAATCTCCCGCCGGCGAAACGGAACACCATTCTGAAGATCCAAATCGAACCGGGTTATCTTCACGACCCGATTCTGTTTCTGACGGACCTACCACCTCTGGAGCTAGATACAAGCTGATGTCGCCGGCGAAGCTTCCGATCTCTAGGTCGCCGGTTTTAACGATTCCGCCGGGACTTAGTCCGACTTCGTTTCTTGAATCACCTGTTCTTCTCTCAAATATGAAGGTCAGTGAGTGAAGGTTACTTCACTTTTTGAGTTTCTAGGGTTTTGTTATTTTTCTATGTTGATTGTGTAAAATGTAGTTGAATTTTTAGTTTTGATCTGTTTGAGATTCTTGAAAGTAAAAAGAATTAAATGGGTAAGTTAATTTAATGTCAAAATGTGTTTTTCAGTTGAATTTGGTTAAAAATTAAATGGGTAAGTTAATTTATTATCAAAATGTGTTTTTTCAGTTGAATTTGATAAAAAAATTAAATGGGTAAGTTAATTTATTATCAAAATGTGTTTTTTTCAGTTGAATTTGGTCAAAAATGATATTTTTACTTAGGTCAAGTAAAACACCTAGTGTTGACCTCCGCGCACAATAGCAGAGACTAATTCCAAAGACCAATTTTCTCGAGATAATTGAGATTCATTTAACAGTTGAACTCCCGTAATAAATGTTTTTCCATACACATTAACCGAGGGGTTGAATCGTCGGTCAAATGGTTAAGGGTTCAAGTACTACGTTGGTGAAGTCCGCCTTGTGTGAGTGGCATATAAAAAATTTGTTGTACTTTCAGTGTGATTTTCTTGCTGATGCTAACTATACAAACACAGGATATCCGGGGCATTATTCTGGTTCTGTTGGAATTAATGTCATTATTTTTTGGGGTCTTAACAATGATGTGAGTTCATTGTTGATGAGTTGGAGATGCTGTGTGTTTCATGAAAAGATAGAAAATCGTTGTGAGAGTATATGTGCTTGTTTAATCGGGTGGCTGATATAATTTTGCTTATTTGTTTATTCTGTTTTATAATTGAAGTTGGCCTGTTATTGTGTTTGATCTTTTTCACTTGGTAGATTTTATTATATGAGTGGTTTGTGTTGGTACAGTCAGATTCTGATGCTTGCATTTGTAGAACTCTATTTTCCTGCTTTATGCTCAATATGGTAACCTATTGGAAATTGGAATATGACTTTCTCTTATGATCGTTCAACAATTTTTTTCAGTGTTGTTTTTTCACATAATAAATCTTTATCTTCCTTTTGTGTTGGTGCTTTTCCTTTTATTTTTAACGGTGTTGTAGGGAGCACAGAAAATCCTTTTTTAAGCTCCAATTTACACATGTGGAAAAAACGAATAGATGCATCACCATGGATTAGTTAGTGGATTCCTTTTTTATTTCTGTATAACATGACATTAGAATAATATAAAGAATGTCAGAGATTCTGTGTCATGATATTTTTTCTTTGAAAGGACATGATTGTCTTGATGTTCATTGTTCGGGTGGTCCTAGCCTAACTTGTGCAGTTCAAGATTCATGTGAGAATGGCTTTTCTGAGTTGTGTTCATATAAGTTCCGCATATCTAATATCTAGGAACCAAATAAGCATGTGATGTTATTGTGTGGAGAAAATTAACAACTTTGTTTATACTCAGTTGTAATTGCTCTTTCTGCATAGGTAGCTGATATATCTGCTAATATTTCTGGTCAACTCAGATGATTTTGTATGTGGTTTTTCTTTCTGTTATTGCTATTAATGCATCTGTCCGTTCTCCATTGACTGCTGTTTAGGGCAATAGATTTTTCCAGGTATCACGGAAGTTGCCGTTATATAGTCCATTTCATTTTTCATCTCTTTCCAACGTGTTTCTATGAGTCAAGAGCTATAATCAAAAGCGATGAGAGGGTTTTATGAGCATTCATTTGATTCAACAATTGTTGCAGTAAGAGGGTTTTAGATTATATGATAGTATAATATTTTTTCTTATCTCTTGCAGGTAGAACCTTCACCTACAACAGGCTCCCTTCCTAGGCTTCACCAAACAGGACATGGTTTTGTAACTTCTTCTACGTCTGCTGCGTTTCCTGTAACCTCTGCGTGCTTCAATTCTAATTCTGTTGACGACGGAAAATCCAGCTTCTTTGAGTTCAAACCGCACAGTAGATCAAATATGGTAAGGAATTACTCGATGTTAGTAAAATTGTTAGGAAACATGGACTTGATTTTGATTTTTTCACCCTTTAATTTTACCTGATAATGAACTATGTACTAAGTTATCAAGATAGTATGATCAAGTGAAGTGTAATCTTTTCACTAGTTTTTTTTTTTTGGGTGGTGCTGTAAAGTAAAAGTTGAAAACAGATTCGGTTGTCATGTACAATGTTCTGGCTAATATTGTTTTGAATATTACTCTTGGTTGCCTAGTACTTACACAGTGCTCTTCACTTGTTTAAGGTTCCTGCTGACTTTTACAACCATGCATGTGAACAATCTACTCAAAGAGACGGTCAAGGAAATGCTAAATCTTTTGTCTCGTTACCACTGGTCAAAAGTGAAACGGCAGTCCCTTCAGATGAAATAAGTCTATCATCATCACCTGTTCAAATGATTAGTTCAGGGGCTAGTGCTCATGTTGAAGTCGATTTGGACGAATCAAATCCCAGTGGAAGCAAAGCAACTGGGCTTCAAGTATCACAAGTTGATGGTAGGGGTAGTGGACTTTCAGTTGCTGCCGATAAGGCATCTGATGATGGATACAATTGGCGAAAATATGGGCAGAAGCTTGTTAAAGGATGTGAATTTCCTCGCAGTTATTACAAATGCACACATCCTAACTGTGAAGTGAAGAAACTCTTCGAACGCTCTCATGACGGCCAAATTACTGAGATTGTTTACAAGGGAACACATGATCATCCTAAACCTCAACCAAGCCGTCGATTCTCTGGTGGAAATATGATGTCTGTGCAAGAAGAAAGATCTGATAGGGCTTCTTTGACTAGCCGAGACGGTAATAGCAGATGAATGCTTTTGATTGATTCCATTCTATTATTACTTAGTGCCAAGCAAACAATATGACTTTCTTTCTCTTTTAATTCTTGAATTGTAGACAAAGGCTTTAATAATTATGGTCAGGTGTCTCATGCAGCTGAGCGTGACAGTACTCCTGAGCTATCGCCTATAGCAGCAAATGATGGTAGTCCAGAGGGTGCAGGGTTTTTGTCAAACCAGAATAATGACGAGGTTGATGAAGATGATCCTTTCTCAAAGAGAAGGTTTGACGATTTAGGCCAAAGTTCTAAAAAAAAAATTGTTGCTTGTACACTTGCTGATCAAGAGTTTTTTTTTATTAAGCAGAAAAATGGATCTTGACATCACACCAATAGTTAAGCCTATCCGGGAGCCACGGGTCGTTGTACAAACTCTGAGTGAGGTTGACATATTGGATGATGGTTATCGCTGGCGTAAATATGGGCAGAAGGTGGTAAGAGGCAATCCTAACCCTAGGTATGTCCTCACATTGATGACTATACAATATAAACTCAATTGATGAAGTCCAACTTAATGCGCTTGTTTCGGATTATTTTACAAAAAAAAAAACCTGTTTTTTTTAAAAAAATACTTGTCACTTATTTGGGTAAGTTTTTAAATTGGTTTATAGATTCAGGAATAGGGAGAAGAGTAGCAATAGCATCCTATAACATAATTTTGAAATGGATTTTGTTCTAAACTGTAAATCTTAAGCTCATGCAAGGTTTTATTAAAAGAATTACAATTCATTCAAAGGATTCTATTTGTCTCTTTTCTGACTCATCAGTTTGGAATAATTGCAAAGTCGTGAGTTAGTTAGAATAAGGAAGTGTTTTAAAAACCGGACTGGTCATCGACCCGGTAAGGTCACTGGTCTAAGGGAGCAGTTCTCTACTGACTTAGTTATTTTTCTTTTCAACCTAAAAAAAAGGTAAGCATTAGACAGCTTGGGTTTTGGCCGGTTCGTGCCGGTTTCCACCGGTTTAATTGCGTACCCGATCCAATAACCAGATCGGACCGGTTACCCCTCTGTTTCCCGGTTTGACTGGTCCGGATTTTAAAACACTTGTATAAGGTTGATTCCTGGGAAATCAATGTTGTATACCAGTTCTGAATTGGAGTTGACAAGTGTTGATGGTAGGTTAAAAAGGAACTAAAATAACTAATTACATGTAATGGTTTAGGAAGCAGTTTGAATGTAAGAACATCAGTGCTAAGAATATGCAAAGGAACACTGAAATAGATGCAAATCAAATTAAATGAGTTGGTAAAAGTTCGATCCTATGAATTGGATGCTGTAGACCAGTGTAGAATTGGCATTGACAGATGATGATGGCAGGTTCAAAAAGATCTAATATATAATTAAATACATATTGGTTAAGGGAGCAGTTCGAATGTTAGAGCATCACCACTGAGAAAGTAAGAGTAGGGATAGCAATGGCCATGGGTGTCATCTGGCACAGATAGTAGTTATCCGATACCCACCCTATTGATAAAATTGATAGATGTGCCCGCCCATATCTGTGCGCATATCTGCTAGACGGGTATTTAGCAGATTCTGAGGTGTCGGCGGGTAGTTGCAGATATCCAGGGATATCAATTTTATTATAAAAAAATGCATTTATGTTAAAATAATGCAATCCTGTCAGATACTTAGATATCAAGAAAGTGTTGAGGAATGCAAATTTACTTCAATGCTTTTAGAAGAAAATATGTCCAACAACATAATGATGGTTATGTGACATAGGTTAACGGTGAGTTATATGGCATTTTAGGGGAAAGGAAGGGCAATAAAATATTTAGGGTGTGTTCGTGGGTTGGTTTTGGAGGGCTAAGTCTATATTTTGATATATATTTAATATTTTAAAAAAACTAAAATAACATGATATAATATGCTTGTGTCTCATGTTGCTCTTTCATTTTATTTTTAAATATCAAATATATATTAAAATATAGACTTAACCCTCTAAAATCCAACTTACAAATACACCCTTACTAATTTGCATGATTGAAGGGTTTGTACTGATTATTATGACTCTGGGACAATAGGACTTATCGATGTGGTAAGTTTGTTACATCTCTGACTGATTGTCATCCCGTTAGCCAAATATTGTAGTTCTTCTCAAGGTCTAAAACATTGAAAGTTGAAACTGAATCCTAGCTGGAGTTGTCTTTTTTTTTTCTTTTTCTGGAAACCTGCATTCCTTATAAGTATGTGACCCACTTTGCACTTTAGGATTCCCCTTTAGTATTTAGTTCCATTTGCTGACTCGAAATTACAATACACAGACAAAATTTCAACTTAAGAAAATTTTCATTTTTTAGCTTAAAATGGTTGCCATGAATTTTGTTTACATAAACTCAACATTGTTTGATCTAATTTTATATTCCACAAGGCTACAAACCATAAAGATTGAATTGAGTTTTTTTGTCAGAAATCTTACTTCTTGGTGATCTAATAATTTTGATTTGTGAGAGGCTTTGCAAGAATTTTCGGTATTGTTTTGGACCTTGGTTGATCACTTTCTTTAAAGACCTTTGTCATGCTATGATGCTTTATCAGAAATGCCTTTATCTTGCAAATACTACATTAAATAGTTTGAACAATATGCAAGTATGCGTCTAGCTCAGAATCTCGTTGAATAGGAAGGGAATTTAACAAACCACTAATTTCCATGATCTGCTATTGACAACACTAAATATAAGTATCAATTTAGCAAGAACCGTGCATGGAATGTAAATAAAATATGTGTACTCAGACCTTGATGAGCTTGTGAGATTTGTCTATGAACTGTTTTGTATTTGATAAAAAGAATGTGGTGTTTTGTTGCTTATTTTTGGGTAACATTGCTGCTTATCATAGGAGTTATTACAAATGCACAAATGCCGGTTGCCCGGTTAGAAAACACGTGGAGAGGGCATCTCATGATCCGAAAGCTGTGATAACAACATACGAGGGTAAACACAATCATGATGTACCAACTGCAAGGCATAATAGTCATGACATGGCAGGACCGTCAGCTGCAGGTGGACAGACAAGAATCCGACAAGAAGAAAGTGATACTATTAGCCTTGACCTTGGAATGGGCCTCAGCCCAACCGCCGAAAATAGACCAAACAGTCTAGGGAGAATGATGCGCAATGAATATGGCGACAGCCAAACACATAACGGCAATTCCAGTTTCAAGTTTGTTCATAGTTCTACACCACCTCCGGTATACTTTGGTGTACTAAATAACAGTGCAAATCCATATGGTTCTAGAGAAAATCCGAGTGATAGTTCATCTTTAAACCGTTCTGCTTATCCTTGCCCACAGAACATGGGAAGAATAATTATGGGTCCCTAAAATTGTTTACATAACAAAAATAAGTTAAAATGAAATTCTGAGTATTGTTTTGCTTTCTTTGTTTTGGCTGGTAAAGCTTCAAAGGCAAGTTTTCTCTATGAAAATGCTGATAGTTCTTTTATGTTCCTATCGCACCGTCTGAGAGCTGCCCTTTGATAGGAACTAGCAGTAGCTGTGTCCTTTCAAGTTGACTTTTATATCTGATTGTTGTTTGTATAATTATATATACAAATTCTTCTGTACAAATATGAAGCTGATACTAAATTGCTTCCACAAGAACCCTTGTAAAAGTATTGTTCAACTATTTATATGAAGTAGCATTTAGCCTGTGCCTGAACTTTTGGTTGTAATTACCTCAAGTACTTTATATTCTTGGTAGTTGTACAAACATTTATGTTAATGATTGTTTCTGATAATAGTGAGATTGGGTAGAATACATGAGATAACACAATGTACTTTCCCTTGTTTGATTTCCTCATATTTTATCCATACAACCTAGAACGAACAAAACACCGAATCTGCTAGTTAAACTCAGATGCTGTAACAGTGTATTGACCATAGTTGTAACCAGATTTTTGACAAAAAGTCTGCATTGGCAATCATGCTCACAACATCATAGTTTTTGATGTTGTCACAATGGCAGAGCGACTGCGATCGAGGCTGCATCAACTGTGTCTGACCTTGATTATTTGCAGTATGAAGGATAGTTATTCAACTGTAATTGTGACTGATCTGAATTCTTGGTTGTCATATTGTGAATATATGGACAATCATTTGATCAACTTTCAAGTTGTAAATGCAACATTGATTGAATGAAGCCTCTGTTACATAATAACAGGTCAGAAATAGAACAACAATCAAGCGAGGCACATGTGAGTAAGGGATTTTGTGAAGATCTTGTTGCAAAAGAACCAATATTGAAGGACTTGTTTCAAAACAATGAGATCATAGTACTATATTTGTCAGATAAGTTGTGGTCACCAACACTCCTGAAGCTATCAATTTAATAATCTAAACTTTTATTAGTAAAGAATTTCCCTGATGAGAAATGAAATGGTTGAAAAAGCAATAAAAGAAATCACCAAATCACATAATTGTACCAATCTGTGCAACACATGCTCTATCCAAAGACATTTATGATTTACCACATGATAGTAATGATTAATGAATAGCTTGTTGAAATTGTATACAAATACTTATACAGTTGTATGATTTCTAACAGATATGCTGTTGACCAATAAAGGATGTGAAAAGGATTCATAATTCAGTGTCAAATACAAATGAGTGGTAGCACCATACTTGCACACTTTTCAACACCCTTCTTTTCATTTGTTGAAAGTTGAATAGAATACACTATATTATGTGATTCTCACATAAATTGAATAGGATCTATCTAAATTTCAACCAATTGGATAAAATGTGTTTAAAAATGGGTGTAAAATAGTATAATGTTAGTAACATTTTTCAACATAAACACAAAAATGCTAACTTGTGCCCTTATAAACTTTCATGTGAGCTTTCATTTATTGATAAAAGCTTTTCCAAATCCTCATGCCTTGATGTCTATTGAGAAGGACAAGGTCCAATCTAAATATCTAATGGAGCCTGTGATTAGAAGGTGGAACCAGCATATAGGTCTGAACTATTTAGGGAACTTTAAATAGGTCTCTTTAACATTGTTTTTTGTAATTTAATCCCAGAATATGTCAATAATTTGTAACTGAAATTCAGTTATAACAAAAATTTGGCACTAAACTAGAATATTTAAAATGAGGAACTATTATATGTTGCTTGATAACTGCTAGAACTGCAGTGCTGATGGTGAATACAAAGGGATCTAACCAACCAAGTAAGGAGAAATACAGTTTAGCTTAGCATATAAAAAATTATCATATCTAACCTTATTTTTAATCTCTGGTAAGGTAAACATGTTCTATAAAACACACTAGATAGACAAATTCTGCATATATAATCCATCAGGCCTGTTACTAGTATTTGTGACAAAGTTTTAGGATGCTCTTTTACAAAACAGTTATTTGACTATAATAAAAAGAGTAAATCTAAATAGGATGATGATACATATAGCCTAACATAAAAACCTGCAGTAACAAAACTGAACTGTCATTATATTTTTCATCTCCAAGCACAAGAAGCAATAAGATCTTGATTCATCCAACCAAGATATAGTGCACCATCTCTCTCTTCTAGAGTGTAATGTCCACGGTAGCTCTCAAGAAGATTCTTGATTGAAGAATTGATGAAGGAGCTCAATGGATAAGGCGTAAATCCAGCCATCGTGAAACGCATTCTCCACTTACTCAGAAGCTCGTGACGTTCCACTCTTTCTTCCCCTTCGCAAGCTACTAAGTTCACAACTTCACGAGCCAAACAATGTTGTTCGACATTAATCCTCTCTTTGTGATCCCTTGGAAGAACAACATCAATCGATTCATAAACGGCTGAATAGTAGTTCATTGTCTCGAGGAAACGCTGCAAGAACGGAGCGTTATTGGTGTTGAATTCTTGCTCAACTAGAGTCACCACCTTAGGAGACATGTGCTTAGCCAATCGCAGCAGCCTGTCACGATGATTATGAATGTTCACACTTTCATCTGGTACATGGTGTAGCATAAGGGCAAAATTCACCGCCACAGCTTCATTAGGTCGAAGTTCAAAGTCTTCGAGTCGCACTTCAGAAGGATACACACTAACAGCATGGAACTCAAAGGATACATGACATGACTGCGCAAGCGTCAATAACTTTTCCCCTACTATATCAACGCCCCCACCGCGGACATTAGATGAATAAGAGTCATCAATACCTGTTATTCTAATCTTTGGAGGTCCTCCAGGGCGGCGAGCAAGAGCCTGGATTAGACTCACCCACTGAGTTCCTTGTCCAATCTGAAAATCAATTATATGGACTTCATTTTCCTCTTTCATAGCTTCCACGATGGCTCCATTTGCAGACATATATCCGAATTTAAAGTACGGACATACTTCATAAAGTACATGCATGTAGGAAAGAAGTTCATTACCAGTAGGCTCACTGCATTTTAACGATTTGTAGATTGTACTTCCAGAAAAGGCAAGCCTTGAAACAAGTGCTTCCAACATGTACGCTCCCAATCGTTCAATTGGACTGCCTGAAACGGATACTATTTTGCGTAACTCAGTTACCATCCATTCAATTGTCTCCATATCATTCACATCCACTGCTTTTGCACAATTATAAAGCATCTCTTTCAAATCACCTCTAGATACCATCTCCATGTTTTTCTTCCACTTCTCTGCCTCTAATAAGAACGAAGTAGATTCTTCTTGAACTTTGGTATCATACATCTCTAGCATCTCTACGTTAGGTCCTCGCATAACAGATTCCAGCTCACTCATCTTATGCCTTAGGTCATCATGGTCAAGATATGTCAAGTAAGAATCCTCCTCCTCAGGTGAACCATTGACAAATTCAAGTGAATGCTGCGGCCTTAACGTAGAACCTGGACTATTGTTAGGTGAGAAACCGTGAGTTGAGGGAGAATTTTGGTAAGGTAAACTGTTGTTGCTTGTTGAAGCAGATTCAAGGGTGTTACATTGTTCTAGAGTTTGATGAGAAGGATAGAATGTTTGGCAGCTGTTATCAGAGGAAGAATAATTGTCTAGATTCTCAATTGAGGGTAAGCAATACGACTCGAGATTCTGAACAGGCTCAACGTAGAACCTGTCAGAGCCGTAAGAAATTTCATGATTCTGAGATGTTTGCATTGATAAGGAAAAATTTATTCGATATACTTGAGCACTACCGGTTGACTTTCTTGCACAAACACCCTATAAATTTTCCAATAGATTGGAAATCATCGTCTACACTTGAATTCAACTTTCCTTGGCAATAGCAGTGTACTGAAAAATACGAGCAATTCTGCATAAGGAAAAGACAGTTAGACAACAGAAAATGGTTAGTAGAACAGTAAAGAAAGAAAACAAATATGCATTCTATAAGAAGATTGTTGCCTAAATCTGTTATGGCTTTCGGTTAGATGTTAATGTATTGGATAGAAAGTAGCAACCAATGAGATTTTTTTCTAAAACCAGAAGAGTATGCTTGTTGACAACACAATTATGAGTCTATTTGTTACAAATCAATTGAGAGAAAAATCATTTTCTTAACTAAAAAACTAATTTTAGTGGTTTTAATTGTGTTTGTTTAAGCTTTTGAAATCAATCAGAATCCAAAAAATATGTTTTCTTGATTAAAATGATAAGTTTTATTTAGTAGCTTCTTTAATTGTGGTAGAATTATAATATGATATTCCAAATTCCAATTAAGAGTACACCAACCCTCCAAAGTTACAATTTTTCACTTCTTTTGTTATCATAAATAACTTCACATGATACCCTCTAAGGTGAAGTAGCTTTTCATATACCAAACATGCATAGCTTTAACTCAATTAACATAAAAAGATGAAAATTTTCAAAACCACACCAAAGGGATTTCAATTTCAATGATTCAAAAGCACTTAATCAAAGTTTTTAAGCCCTCTTTCCACAACCCTAACCCCAACAAATTGAAAACCAAATCTACAAATCAAAAAGTAAACAAAAAAAAACCCATAAAAAGGGTGAAATCATTTCACAAACTTAAAAGAAACCTTCACCATCAATTTTAACACAAACCCATTTTCACAAACTCATCAAAACCAAACCAAAAAGTATAAAAAAGTAATTTTTATTTTTTCTAATAATTAAAACATCATCATCATCATCATCATCATCATCACCATCACCACCATGACCAGAAAAATAAAACACTAATGATAAAATAAAAACATCTTTCCTTAAACAACATCATCATATAAATAAGAAAAATGAAAACAGTTAAATAATTGAGGAGTCTCTCACCTTAAAAAATTACCAAAAAAAGAAAATCTGATCTGAAACAGCTTATACAAGAACTTGACAAAGTTGAAACTGAAAGAAGAGGTTATGGTTGTTTTGTTTGTAAAAAACTTAGGAGGAAGAGATTTGTTGTTGTTGTTGAAAGTGTTTTGGTTTGGTCCACTTTGAAGTGTTTCAAGTGCGTTTGTGGTATTTGTATAGCTACGGACGCCAACAAGGAAAGTCTCCTATTCTGTGAAATTTCTAAAAATATACTATTAAATTAACCCTATATTTTTATTTTTAAGACCAAACAAAATATATGTACGGTTCGTACAAGTATAGCTGGAAGTTTGAAACTCTATTTTTTTTTTTACAGAAATATACTGATTTTTGTTTGTTGACAAGTACAGAAATATACTGTTTGCATTTATTAAAAATAAATCTTCAATGCAAGGAGGAAAATGTTCAAATAAATGGTGAGTTGGTGACTAAGCGGTAGCAATGTGATATTGATTTTCTAATAGATAACTCAGCTAACAAAATTGATATGATTAAACTATAAGCATTTTCATTCGAGTTTAGATATGATATCTTGTAGTTATGTGTGTGAATTTTAAGTTATCCAATCATCAATTTGAAATAGAGTAAATAATGATACAATGTTTCCTCAATAAAAGAAAATCATGATACAACAATATAACTTTGATTTTTAAATGATAAAATAATCCTTGAAAAAAAATTACATTTAACATTTTTTTATAGCAAAAAGTTACATTTAACTTGAAAGTGAGGATATCTGACGGACTAGACAATCTAAAGTCGCACGTTTTCAACATTGTGATCGATCGAAACTCAAATATTTTTTACTTTAGGGCTTCTCAACGAAAGATGAAAAGGTTTTTATTGCCTTATAAAACATAAAACCTTTTTTTTTTTAAGGAAAAAAACATAAAACCTATTGTTGTGCGGGTCCATATAGCATACATGAGATCCTTTTTCAAAAACATTAGTACATAGTGAGAGATGAAATAAACTCCTTGGTGCTGAATAATGGCGAGGATGCTGAAGGCTTGAATAAATTCATTTGTCTAATTCTGAAGAAGAAGAATTTCACTTTGACATGTGATTTTAGCCCAATTTCATTATGCAATGTTATTAATAAAATTGTCGCAAAAACTATAACCAATGGTCTAAAATTAATTCTACCAGATATAATTGATCTATCTTAAAGTGCTTTTGTCCTTGATGATAGATTGGTTACAGATTATGATCTTGTAGTTTTTTATACTACATGAGGAAAAAACAGTGAGAAAAAAGGTTTTGTAGGGTTGACGCTTTATGTCCAAACTTATGATAAAATTGAGTGGCATTTCCTCACAATTGTCTTGGCCAGTAGTATGAACTTTCCACAACACTAGATAGAGAGTGTATAAAAAATAGAATCTTGTTAACCATTGCATATGAGATATTATTTAACATTTTCCTAAAAAATATCCTCTAGCTGAAACATTTACGATGACAGAAAATTTGACTTCCAAATATAGATTTTTTTGAAGGCTGTATAAACTTCATTAAAAAAATTATTTTCAATTTTATTGGGATTTGTGGATGGTACTAATGTTGTTGATACTATGCATTCAGAGGACATAGTTGCTCAAGGTAATGAGAATTCCAGGGATTAAGCAGATAAAGAAACCCCCATGGTCAGGGTAATATTGACATGAATTGTGATTCAACTAACATTTTATGTCAAGATGATCATCCGGAGGACGCAATATCAGATACAATTCATTTGGGAGGTAACTCTATTGTGGTGACAAACTTAGACTTGTCAAACTTTAGTGCATCTGTTATTCATGACATGCAAGTTTTAGGGATTGTTCCTATAGAGGCCCAACAATTTCTAAGTGAATCATGTGCTAACATGGCTCAGAACAATGAAATTGTTGATTTGGACGAAAACACAAGTCAACCATTTCAATTGGTGGTTCCTATTGAAATTGCCTCATTAGTTTGCTTTTTTGCTTTCTATTTGTTTTGGTTTTCTTTTGCTTTTATGGAGGGTTTTGGTTTTTGTCCCCCCTCTTTTTTGTACTTTTCTTTCTTTCGTTTAATATATGATTTGGGTTCTGCAGCAGGAGACCCCTCTGCATCCCATCTTTTGCTTAAAAAAAAAAGAATGTAAGTATAAATACTTGAAAAATGATATAATTGAAACCTTTACAAAAGAAAATTATGCTAAAACGATGGTCAAATAGACAAAAATTACAATTCACCAAAAAAAAAATACTCACGGTAATTAACAGCAAGCCATAATACTTATACACCGAGATATTTGTTTAAGAGTGCGTTTGATCTGCAAAACAGTGAGTACTGGACAAAACAATACAAAACAAAACTGCAGAACACAAGACAGAACATCACATGATAAATTTGTTGGTATTGAATAATTTTTGGGCTTGTACGATATTTTATGAATAAAATGTTATTTTGATATTTTAGACAACTTTACATAAGCAAAAAGTTATGCTGTGATTTGATGAGGAACAGAAATTCCAGTTTTTATCGTGTTCCTTACCACCAATTTATCATGTTCTTGAAACAGTTTTACTAATGAAACACCGTACAATTAAGTTTTGTCATGTACTTCAATTTTTTTACAAATCAACCCCATCCTAAAAATGTAAACTTTTTTTTTTTTAGGATAAGAGAGGTCAACTTTTTATTTTTTTGTTATTGTACAACATAAAATCAAAATAAAATTAATGTGGTGTGACACATTGACGTGTGAAGCAATGGAACGGTAAACATAGCAATTATGCATGCGTGGAATTCGCTTACGCGGTTTTGGTGAATCCTTCACTCGTTTTTGTCGAATTCCGGAACATTCACATGTTTTTTCAGTCATTTTATATACTCTCTCCGTCCTTTAGCAACTTGTTAATTTTTTCATTTATTAGTATATATTTGATCCGTTAAAATGAATTTATTGAACATGATAGCTTAAGAAAAAACAACACATGACAAAATACCATATGATAAATTTTTATGATATCAAATAATTTTTGATAGTGAAGAATTTTTGTCATAAATGATATTTAGTTTGTTGAAGTTGGTTTTAAAGTTGATTGTAGTTTGTTATTAGTTTCATATTGCTTAAGTTTCCGACTGCTGAGTGTATAAATATGTTTGAGTATCAAATACCTAACTTTTAGAATGAGATCCAAGTCTATTTAACATGGTATCAGAATCATGTTAAGAATTGTAATGTGAGAATCAGACTCATGCCCTCGCTAGACATGAGGGTGGTGTTGAAGTTGATATTGAAGTTGTTTGTAGTTTGTTATTAATTACACATTGCTCAGATTTTCAGGCTGTTGAATGTATAAATATATGTTTGAGTGCCTACACACTTTGAGCTAGCTTTTTGAACAAGATCCAAGTCTATTTAACATAGTAAACAAAATATTACTTTAGTACTTTAGACAATATGTACTTCAGATAAAAAGTTGTGTTATAATATAGAAAAAAACAAATTTTTCAGTTTTAGTCATATTTCTTGCACTTCAATTTTTTTCAATCTTTGAAACAGTTTTACAATCAAACACGTTATAATTTGAGTTGTTATGTCTTGTCCGTATAAGGTTTTTCGGAGGTAAACTGAGTTGTGATGTATAAGTTTCACCTTAATGTTTAACCCCATTCTTAATTTACAAAATAAAAAATTCTTTTAATACTTTAATAAATAAGTTAGTTAAGTTAAATAGATTATTTACACGCTTGATAAAGTGGCCAAGTCCAATGCTAATGTGCTCGTGTCTTTGATTTTATTCCCCTGCATTGAAATTTGAAAATAATATCTTAAAATCAAAGGTAATTGTTGAATTTCAGTCAAAAATATAAATAGAATATCCACACCATAACAAACACAAAATTGGTCTAATATCTCGATCACTAATTTCCTAGATGTATCACAGTGGAAAGAGAAGACTTTATTTTTTATTTTAAGGGCAAGACTTTATTATTTTATTACCTAATATTTAGTATGACTTTATTTAATAAGTAATAGTTGTTTTGAAATAAGCCTTAAAATTCAAAAGTTTGTCCTTTATTCGAAGCAAAAGTCTAAAGCATGCAGCCATGAAAAAAGAGGTTTTGTGTCATCATATCTTAATGCTATAATAAAGCAAGACCCTGAAAAAAAAAAAGGACAGAACGTAAACATAGTGAAATTATTCATGCAATTTTAGCACATCTATATGGCCAACATGTCCCATAAAGTTGAAAAAATTAGCTTATGCAAAAGACTAGTGGAAGTTGAGTTGAACCTCTCTTGGTTCGTTTTGTTGTTTTCTGTCTGATTTCAACACACCAACATGTACGCTATGACTATTAATGTCATAATTGTTGATGTAGCATGACATGAATTTTTCGTAAGCCTTGCATCATTCATTCATGTGCAATGGTTTTGATTTTGTTTGAGTTAATCCAAATTTAATTAAGGGTTGAATAACTTAACCGATTCGAGTTAAGAGTCGGTAGATTTGGAGATCTAGAGTTTAAAAGATAAACCCTAGTGAAGATCAAATATATAACCACACACCTTATTGAATCAAAATCCTTAAAAAAAACTAATTGAATGAAAATCAAAAGATGAACCATTGAATCAAAATTTATCGCTCCAACCAATCAGAAATAAAATTCTTCCTAATCACTGATTTCATGCCATCACACTATCTAAACATCAATGACCATTTGATCTTGAGGTTGAATTTGATAAATTCGATCTTAATCGAATAACTACAGATGTGTGACTACATCAATTTGTTGACTACATGATTGATTCCCATGAGCAATAAGAATTTCTATTGATTTGAGTCCTAATTTTCCATGTTCATTCTTCACATAAGTCAAATTCTAGCTTTACGCTTGCGTTAAAGTTTGCTATCATCACCAATACTAAAGTCTAACATTGTGGCTCTTTATAATTTATTCAAAAAAAACCCTAAGACAAGAAATCTTAATTGCGACAAGGCATCACAAAACAAGGATTAGTGCAGGGGAAGTAACCATCATCATAGGACGTATAACACTATCAATCAAGAAATTTGTCACAAAAGTCTAATATTTCAGCTTGAATAAAATGGACGGGAATCTAAATGATACACAATATAATACTCACATGGGTCCTCTAAAGCAAATATGGGTCATGCTCTTTAAAGTTAGTGCAACAAAGTTCATGAAAATCATTTTCAAGACTTTACATCAAAAGCTTGTGATCAACGAGCAGAAGGATAAGATTTGCAGTAGAATTGATGTCTGCAGTACTTCACGCGGAGTTTTTTGTATGGTTTTGGAAAAGCCTAAAATGCCTAGTCACCAATAAATCATAAATGAGTTTATGTCAATGTTCTATCAACTTTTAGTCTTTATGTTACATTGGTGAGTCTGAAATCCAACTCGTTTAAGTTTACGAGGAACAAAAATGAAAGATAATGAATTTACGAAGAGTCGTTTTATCCTTAAACGTATTACAAATTACTATCAACGGTGACGGAGTTTGAGAAGCAAATTTATGTTATACATTAAAATAAAGACGTATCTTTTGATACAAGTGACAATGATTTTGATAATCATAAACAACAATGGTTAAAGTGTGATTTCAAAACCATTGGCCATAATACAACAATGACTAGGTTTTTTTTTTTGTGAGCGTTGTTGACTATAGTTAGTAAAAAAGCGTTGTCCTAGGAACACACAATGCCTTAAACTAACGAAACTGTTGTAAAAAAATAAAAGACAACATTTATTTTAATTTAAGCAATTTTTTTTGTTGCGTTGCCTTCGATAAGTATTTTTTGGGGAGAGCCTAGAGAAGCTATGCCATATAATAATAAAATTTAGCAAAATTATAAAACATTTTAAATTTACTCTCTTCAAAATGCAATATAAAGAAAATGGTTGTTGTTGGTACCAAAAAAAGAAAAAGAAAATGGTTGTTGAAAATATAAACAAAAATGGTTGTTAAAAAATTGACATGTGAATTAAATTTTAACCATATATATTAGCCTTTCAACTATCATTTTTGCTTTTATTTCATTTTAGAAGGAGTACCTTTTATTAGTTAGTTTAGTTTTCAAATGTCTTTTATTAATTAATTCATCATCAAATCAGTTTTTCGTTGTCGGTTTAATCTATAAAACTACATAAAAAAAATACACTTAAATATAGTTATATAATTTCAATAGACTCAATTCAACAATTATTATGACATATTTAGCGAAGAAAATGACCTTTTACCCAACCATAAATGGAGTTGCTTAAATCTGACATCATGAATGACATTATTTTTTTATTTTATTTTTGGAATAAGAATTGACATGATTAATTGATTATAATTAAGAAGCTTCTTTGCTAGCTGATTTAATGAAATTTGTACGTAATGCAAAATGTCATTATCAAGGAGTACATGGTTTTTGACAATAATTAAAATAACTAAGGAAATCAGATTTGACCTTTACCGTGTTTTTATAAATGAATATGAGTCAATCACAAAATGATAAACAAAAGTACCCTACCACCTGCTACCTATAAAATCAAATGAAAATTATTTGCACTTGATCTATGGAAAATGAATTTTACTTCATTGACAGCTATTTTTCCTTTATGTGTAGATTGAATTAGACAGTGAAACCTTTTAGTTTTGGCTCACAAGTTGGGCATAAAGGGAAACATCATTGAAATTAATAAAGATATCCCTATTAGTGGATATCACCAGCCCACCTATTAAAGCAAGGATGTGGAATGACTTCAATTGTGTTGATTTCTTAAATATTGATTTGACCAAATATTAGCTTAAATAATTTTTGTATTTCTTGACTAATTTCAATTTACAGTTTTTCTCTGATTTCAATTGACAATTTTAATCCTTCAATTTTGAATTTGAGGCTTCCTTTCAAACTTTAAGAAAATGGACATATTTGGTATATGTTAGAAAATTACAATGTTACTCCTGTCACTAAATTACAAAGAAAGACATGTCACATCATGCACATTTACCACATCATCGTCTCTTTTGATTTTGCAAGGAGTAAATCAATTTTTTTTTTTTTTGCATGAGCCAAACTCAATCTTGATATTTGCAATGACCAAACTAATATTAAAAACCTTATATTTTTTGGTATTAAAACTCGAAATTTTTAGAATCCAAAATTTCTACATTTTTTTGGTATTAAATATAAACTACTTTTATAGTGCACAAATGAGATGTGTTGTACCATGCCCAAATTTATTTCCACTGTTAAATCAATAAGTTTTATCAATGAATGGAGTGAGATATGCCGAGAACTATTTATCAAACAATGAAGAAAAATTGTTTATAATATATAGGCTAAATTGCATTTTTGGTCCCTTAACTATTTAGGTAGTATCGCTTTGGTCCCTTAATTAAAATTCGATTTATTTTGGTCCCTTAACTTCTCTCCGTTACACATTTTGGTCATTTCCGTTAGTTTTAATTCAAAAACGTTAGGTTTTCTTCATCTTCTTCTGGAATTTTTCTGGTATTCTTGTTGTTGAAGGTTGATGGAGATGATATGAATATGAAAAAGAGGAGAAGAAGATGTAGAAAACCTAATGTTTTGAATTAAAACTAACGGAAAAGACCAAAATGTGTAACGAAGAGAAGTTAAGAGACCAAAATAAATCGAATTATAATTAAATGACCAAAACGATACTACCTAAATAGTTAAGGGACCAAAAATGTAATTTAACCTAATATATACATTGGATCATGCCAAATATGAGACACTATCTAAAGAAAACAAAAGTAAAAAAATTTTACATTAAAAAAAGTATTTTTTACACTATCAAGAGTTTGACTACACAAATTTTAAACATTTTTACTATATCAGACTTCTTAACTAATGCTCAGGGGTACCGGTAAGCATTTTCTTATATTATTCTACTTATGCACGAAACCATAGGATTATCCATTGATAAATGTTTGATAGATTTTTACTTGTTTTTTCATGCCAAATATGAGACTCCGAGAGTTTTCATACACTCAAGGTTGACAACCTATTGCTAAAGTTTTTTGTTTTGTTTTGAGAGGATCTTTTATTTAAGTTGATATATTGACATGTTGGAGTTTTCATATAAGCCCTTATGGATCATGAATATTAAATATTATCACAAAATATTGAAAGGAAAAAAAAGAAAGAAATTCAAATAGAACATCAATACATCATCAAAGGTGTGACTTGAGTAGCAATGAATATTTATAATAGATACGGTGGTATGTGATTACATATTCAAATGTTTAATGGCCACTATCAGGTCCTTATCTTTATGCTAATTGAATTCTTGACCCTAACATACAAAATATAGTTGCATCCATTTTTCTTGCTTTTATTTTGGGAAATTATGGACTCTGTTCCTAAAGTTCCCAGTGATTGAAGTGTGTTTGTGTTGACTTTTGCACTTAACTTTCTTAAGAGTTTACACCCCTCTTACAAAAATATAAGTAAAAATGAGTTAAAGTAAGTTAATGTATTTAATCCAAAATATGTACCATATACTCTAACTTTCTTTGATATGATTTTTGGATTCACGACGAAATTCTCGTTCTTGCTCATCAATATTATTTTACCATGATTTGAAAAAGATAGAAAATGAAAATTTTCAAATAAAATATGAGACATTCTAAGAATGTGAAAGAAGTGACTCAACTAATTTAAGTTAAAGGTTAACGAATCCAAAATTCCGAGTTTAAAAGATTAAATATTTATCTAACAACTAATATTATCATACTTTTCCGTTTAAAAAAACAGAGAATAAAAGTTTGGAAACACGCACTTAATGTGATAAAGTAATCTACATTGTAAAAGAATTTATACCAAAAACACAATGGTATTGAATAAAAACGTAATTTTATTTCCTATTTTTAAGCATACTGAGCACCTCTACAAGACTATTATTTTTTCCACCCTATAAATTTCTCGTATGCCCTACTCGAATTATAAAATCTGAAATATTTTAATGTGTTTTGGAAGTTTTTATGAGATGTTTATGCCGTTCGGATTCTGCGTAGGAGTCCCTCCACAAAAGTAAACATATTAAAGAGGCCCAACCTGGCCACTATGCACTCGTATATGGGTTTATCGGAATATCTTTTTGGATGCTATTTGCACCATCGTTTATCAAATAAATCCCAAGTATTAAAGCCTAATAAAATAAGCTGAAATTTCTATAAACTATTTTGATCATAAGATAAACACATTTACGTTGTAAATGATGCATTCCAAAGGCTATAGGGTAACATTCTAGAACTTGATTTTTTTTTTTGGTGTCAATCTTCCAATTTCTGAAGGAAAGGGGTTTTAATAAATTAGAGTTCGACCGTGATGTAATTATAGCATAATCAAGAATTGTTACACACATGAATCAAAATCAGATTCTCCAAATAGTTATTCCTTTGGTAAAACTCATTAAGTACAATCACCTTATTATCTAGAACTTGAATTCGATAAGCTCTATAAGTTATTTATAGATTCATGACTTTTTCTTTTCCAACTTTCACCTGAGAAATTGCATCCCCAACTTGTCTATGGGAAATGGCACATCAATCCCCTAAACCAATTCTCCACATCAAATGAATTTGCTGATCAATTTTAAGTTAGTATCCTCTCCATTTGCATAGCATCCTTAATTATGGAAAATGTTAACGAGTGCCCCTGGGACACTCTTTAAGCACTTTAATTAGTAAGTTTTTTTATGAAAAGTTGTGTATTGAGTGCATTGGAAATTGTAATAGTTGATTTATTAAAAGAATAATTGTTAAATTTGGAATGCTTAAAGAGTGCTCCGGGCACTCTTTAACAAGACTCTTTAAATATTTCTTTTTGTTTTGTTTTGTTTTAGCAAATAGTCATTTTCTTCCTAAATGTGTGACAAATAGTCACAATAGTCCCTTAAAGTAACTGAGTTACAAAATAGTTACTGATTATACACTTTGTTAATCAAAATAGTTCCTGACGTTAAAATGTTTCCTTTAACGCCATGGCCTTAGAGCTTTTGAAGGGTTTAAGCGTGATTGGGTAATGCGTGAAGGAATGTATAGAAGTTGGAGAAATAATTGTCATCTTACTTTGTTGAGTTTAAATATCTCTCATGCTTAATATCCAAGTGGTTTTTATTGCTCTTATTCTTTATCCTCTTTAACTTTATAATCTAATCCCCCTCATCAGAATTATCTCATTTTTACCTTGGCCCCGTTACAACCTCAATAAAAAACTTTTGATCTTTACGTGCATGGGTTTCAAGTGTGGATGCTAGAGGTTTTTCAAGCTTATACCATAAGATGTTATTCATGATTGCTAAGCTTAATTTTGTCGATCAATCCACCGATTATGTTTTATATGATTTAATATATTTTCCTTTCGACATTTGCAATGATTATTACAATTTATAATTTTTGTTATTGTTTGAACACTTGTTTTATTTCAATTTCGTTTTCGTTAAATTGTAATTATGGACCTGCTTAGGTTTCTGAATTGGTTTAGGTTTTTTAGGTTATATAATGCTTCATTATATAATGTTTTAGGTGCATTATTATTTGTTGTGCTTAATAATCGTTGAAGATGTTAGCAATGAGATCTCTTTTCCAATTCTCAGTCTTCATAATTCAACTCACTAATTTTTGCCCTAAGAGGTAAAATATTTACCGTCTCTCCAAATCTTTACTTGTTGACCATTCTACAGTTCGTCTAGCTCTAAAACTAATAGTTTCTAGGGTTGTATCTTCTCTTGAATACATTTGACATCAAGGAATTATCACTTGTAATTATTCTCTAGTATTGTTTGCCTAGTAAGTCATTGTTGGAAGGGAATGATATTTGAACAACCATTTTTGACAACTTTTGTGACAACTTTCTCTCTCATACTCACATTATCTTTTTACTTTCTCTTTCTATTGCTTTGGTTTTTGTGCCAATACATCATTTCCTTTGTAAAATTTTGGTTGTCATAAAAGTTGTCACATATATGTATGTTCAAATAAAACAACTCTTGTTGGAATTACTGAATCAATCCCAACACACATTTATTCTTTGTTTATCCTAGCTAACCTAATGAACTTTCTTCTTTTTCTTAGAAGCTCATCATGATGTAGTTAGGGTTAACTTGGGCCACAAGTTTTATGTGTCTCATTATCGTCTATAGATAGATACTTCTCTTTTCACCTTTTTAGCTTCTTCCATATTTTGTCTTAAATAAAGGGAAACACTTTCTTCCTAGTTATGCAAAACATGACAGGTGACCCCATGCATATAAAATGATTAATCACAAACTTTACTTCCATGTTGTTAATGATCATTATTTCTATTTCTTGGGCTCATGCAATAAACTCCCACTACATGATGTAGTAAGTTTTAGCCATATATAACTTGAGAGTTGAGAGTCGTCGTGCCTTTTCTTCCTTAGGTCTTCTTCATATGCCAACGGAAACACTCCATGGATATTATAACAATTTTAGTGAAGATATTAATTATCTCAATTGAAATGATATAAGTTTCTTCAAATAAAAAATCATATATTTTATATAAAAAAATACATCTTTACAAAAATAATTTTAGACAATTAAACATAGACAAAATGAAATGTGTAATTAAAGGTGGTTTGTTGATAAAGAAGAGGAACATAGGAATTAAAGTGATAAGAAGTTATGAGTTTGACTCTCCACTAAAAAAAGAATGTAATTTATTAAGGGGTAAAAAAAGTTTTTCATTCATGAAAATATAGCAAATTTTAATTTTAGTTCATAAAAATAAATACGAGATACAAGATATTTTCATATTCCTAAATATATTTCACTTCATTTTTAGTCCATAATGGCAAGTTTATGTTGATATTTATGTCAAGCTTATAACCATTTTATGTCTAAAATATCTTTAAATTATGTCTACCTATTATGTCCAAATTATGTTCAAGACATGATTTTTTTTTGTTAAAATTATGTTCAATAGGGATAACAAAGTGAAACAAATTTTTTTGAGGGTGTATACACCCCATTTTTATTTTTAGAGACTAAAAATAAAAAATTCCATATATTTTTAGGGACGAAAAACTTATTTTAGTGTCCAAGTTTCAACAACTACTAACAATGGTGTGATATTCAAAGATGACCTAGTAAAAAAGTACTTTTCAAAAGTCCATCAGAAGATATAATTCAAGAAATTAACCGAAACCACCACATAATGTTGAAGTTTCAAAGTTGAAACGAGACAATTGTGTTTTTCATAGATTCTTTTCACCTGAGTTAATCTTATTTGACACTCTGATACTAAATATGAAACCTCTCTCAATCAAGATCCGAACCTTAGTTCATCATGTTGTAAAAGTCTAACCCATTCTGTTAGATACAACCCAAATAGTACCATATATGAAGTATTAATTTCACTGTTATTATACTAAAAATGCAAGCCAAGACCTAAATAATATGATTGTCATAGCCCAAACAGGCCAAACTCGAATTAATGTTTAGGCCAGGGATGATGAAGATAATTACACAATAATTTCTTTGTATGATGAAAGTTTGAATGTCATTCCATGTAAGTTGGAGTACCTATCTCCTTGGAAATGAATCCTCACATATGAAGAAACGTGAGAGCGTTAAACACAATCTCTCACCATTCAAACTTGTCATATTTAAACATTTCACGTGTTTTTTTCTCCTCATTTTAAATGGTGAGAGATCACACTTTATTCTCTCGTATACAAATCACATATAAGAGGACCACTCACCTATCTCTCCCTCTCACTGTCTCTAGAGAGAGATTTGATGTAGATGATGCATTATTATTCGATCTAGTCAAATTACAAGTACAATCTAATAAAAGAGACTATAGTCTCTCATCAAAAGAAAAAAATTATAGTCCATCCCAGAAGCTACGTAATAATTAATAAACTCTTTCACAATCATTTTACATTTTTAATATTATGATAAAGATCACTATTTATTATTAATATTTTTCTAATTCAGATTACAATACTTTTACAAGTCTATTTTCTTAGATGAATGTCACTTTCCAGCAATCACTGCATTAAGCCATCAACAATAAATATCTCAAGTAATCACACACATATTCATATAACAAGACCTCAAATTCTATATTTAATAATTAAATTAAGATATTCTGTCTATAGAGAAAACGGTTCTGCCTTTTCAAATAGCAATAAGGCATTCCAAGCCAATATATTCTGAATAATAACCCCTAGCATTTTATAAGGACAATGACATATAATTATCAATCAAAAAACATTTAAATAATAAAAAAAAAAACATAACTATCTAAGTATAGATTAAAAAATTATTGTTATCATTAAGCATGTTCTCAAAGAGTAATTGGTTACCCCTTTCACTCCATAGGCCATAGGCACAAATTGCCAAAATATCCTAAAATATCTAATGAAAACTACAGATAAAGATAATTAATATACCACCTAGTTCCTTTCATCCAGTGATGAAACTTGTAATGAAAGCTACTACTAAAAATTGCATAATCTCCTAGAAACCAAACCTTTTGCTTTTGTAACTAAAAACTATAACATGTAAGAAGATCTTACATCAATAAGTTGTTAATTCCAACGATTCAGTTGCGCGAAAAGAACCTTCTTTGAGTAAACTGAATAGCTTGTTGAGAAAAGAGGTCAGCTGTTATGTATGAAACTGAGTCAGCTATATGGGACTGTTTGTTTAAGATTTTTTAAAAAGTCGTTTCGATGTTTAGTTATGTTTGTGTGTAAGCTTTCTTTAAAAATGATTCTTATGATGAAAAATGAAAAGTTATTTGGATTAGCGTTTGAGGAAAGTAATTTTTAACAGAAGAAAGAACTACGATTTTTTTTTAATATAATTTTAAACAAAGACAAATTTGTATGCTTTTCTTAAAAATCTATGAATAATAATATCTAAATTATATATATTGAAATTATTTTTTAAAAAAAGCCTACACATAAGCATAACTAAAACATGATAAATGATTTTTTTTTATTTTTAAGAATCTTAAACAAACGGACCGTAGATGTCTATTGCAGGTGTTTTTGAAACTACATCATTGCTGAAATTCCGGTATCTATTCGAAACGAAAATGGGCTGTCCGGGAGATTCAGTCCTTCACTGCTGCAGAAAATAAGTTAAAACAAAATAAGTAGATGTAAAAAATTAAGAAATTTCAATTTTCTAATGCGAGAAGAGTGACCACTGCGGTCCAATGCATGGTTTGAGGAGGGTGGATGTATGCAGTCTTAACCCCTCGAACGGAGAGGTTGTGAATCGAATGTCAGAGATGTAATCTATGTATTGAAGATTGGTTGGTAAGAGATTGTTTTGAATCAAGAGAAAGTTATTACGAATGGATTCAAACCTGTCCTTATCGGAGTTATTGGCATCTGTGTACTCGGCTTTGACGTTTTGGAGATAACTAAAAGATTCAGCAGCCTGGACATTGAAATAGTCTGTAGGAAAAATGATCTTGATCAGTACAAGTAGAAAGAAACACAGACTTAGATTCTGTTTGGATAAATAACTTACCTAAGCGCTTATAGCATAAATGTTTATCATGTAAGTGCTTATGTTTAAGCCATTTATATAACAAAAGATAATATGAAGTTAAGCTGTTTTCGTACAAGTTATAAACTGTTTCCATAAGCTATCCTGAAGAGATTATGCAAATGAGCTGATAACAGTTTATGGACGTGTCATAAGCTATTTCCATTAGTTCTACTAAATAGTCTCACTAGTGTATGTAAATATATAATTCAAATAAATCATTCCAAGATGCAAGACGTACCATCTGAAGCTCTTGATGCATTCATGTTGATGCCAAAATGGGGTGGACTAGACAAAGTTTTTTGAGCAATTTGCAACAGTGCAAGACGCCTTCTCTGCAATTCAAAGATCCGGTCTTGTTCTTCAAGGAGAAGCCTTGTCAAATACCGAGGATTGCCACAGCTTCTTGGACTTGAGGCCATTTCAGCGTCGATGTCTCCATAGCGCGGTGAATAACAGACATGATGCTCAACTCTATATGGGTACTTCCTGCATCCAAATTACATGAAATTAAATAAAACAACATTAATAGGTTTCATGCCACACAAACACGCATACGAAGTATCAGAGAAAATAAAACTTAAAATCGTCAATTGAATACAAACGCTGCTTTGTACGCAGATTCACACAAACATGCTATTGAATGACAATAAATGAATTCACCTGTCAATAAGTTTAGGCTTCTCCTTGTATGGTTTCACAAGAACCCGAGATCCTCGAACATAATGAGGATTTCCCTTATCCAAAATCATTTTAACAGTTTCTGGTTCAATAAATGTCACAAATCCAAACATCCTTCTCTGCTGGCATGGAATCCTTACATCTTCAACCGATCCAAAAGTACTACAAAAGGAAAACATGTTCAAGCATTTCAAATTTTCTTACATAAAACTGATCATAAGCGCGATCAACGTTATGTTACAGCCAAAATATAACAATTTACCCAAAGTAGTTTGATACATCCTCCTCAGAGAAAGTGCTATCAGCTGGAAATGTCAAGTAAATTTGTTGTGATGCACTAATATTTTGACAATCTGCCTTTCCCATGAATTTCGGCACATCTTCTGCCAAAACTACCGCATGCTGCCCATGAGGCCTATTAATCACACCATAACAGGAATCAGATTAAAGTAACAACAAAAAAAAAAAAACTCAAATCAGTTTATTACGTAGCAATACATATCGAAACTTCTAAATCTAAGTCTTCACCTGTCAATTAGCCGAATACTATTTCGCAACCGGATAAGAAGCTTCGTCAAATTGTAGCCGGACTTACCATGTCGTTGGCTCTCAGCTAGGTAACCTTCTGCTTGCAATACCTTTTTATACTTATCATAGTATGCCATTGGAAGTGAAGCAATTGATATAGGATTTCCTCTTTGTTTTAAGAGCTCGACGATTTCTGACTCTAGTTGCGCCAGTGATCCAGGCGACATCGCTTGTTCGTCGTTAGCAGCAGCATCGTTTCCATACATATGAGAGACTATGTCAGAAACAGCTTGTCCATGATGATAGAACCTACAACTATTTCCATGCCTGCAATATCCTTTGCTGAAATAGTGACATGTTTTGAATGGAAATTCAGTCATGTTTGAAAACCTTTTACCAATTTTTCCATTCAAATTGGCTACGGCTGAAGCATATTCTAAGTAGTAATTATAGCAATCATAGTTATCAGTTGTAGAATTTACACTATCTACATGATGATGATTTTCCGAACGGAACAATGCAGTACGAGTTTGATGTTCAGTGGTGCCTATTGTCATAAATTCTGGACTTGTATTACCATGATGCTGATTGTAATAGGGAGAGTGAACCTGAAAACTTGCCGGCGAAGAATTTCCGGACGAGATTACCGATCTGGTAGCCATTTTCTGAAGCTCAGTTTTGGCCTTAAGGGCAACTTCACAGATTAAATTATCTGGAAACGACGCTAATTTAGCAATCTCTTGCTCACCATGATCTTGCATAAGAAGATATCCAATGATCTTTGTAGCATGTTCTGGCTCGAATCTTTGAATTTTATCTAAAACAATCCTTGTACATTCAGAAATATCCATACTTTGTCTTGTTACTGCATAAGGTTCCAAAAACAAACACAAGTGAGACAGGTGAGAAAATAATCTTAGAGAAATTACACAACATGTTTGGATTGACGGCGAGTTTGACATGACAGAATCACGATATGTCACCGTGGTTTTAACAAAAAATTACACTTTGAAGCTTCAACAAAATCACGGTGCCACAGTGATTTAGTCAAACTCACGACGATTCCAAACGTCAAACACATATCAAATAATAAACCATAAAATTGACCAAAAATAAAAACAGCTAGCATAAGATTTTCAATTCAACAAACCTTGTAAAACAAAAAGTTATGATCTTCAACCAAAATAAACCCTAGTCTATGAACCTAGTTAATAGGCAAGTGACAACATATCAAGACACAGAAACAGCTTTTTATAGAGAAAAACATTCTACACACATCACTAGGTTTTTCTCAAAATGGAAGTATTTTTAATGCAAAATAGAAATTGTGTAATTTTGAAATAAAATCAAACTAAAAAAGAAACATAAAATTGCACCATTAAAAGCACACGTCACATAGAAGAAAACCATGGCATTTTTTCCATTAAAATCCATTACTACCATTTCAAATTTGATCTCAAAATAGAAAAAAATGTTATCAAAATTTAACAATCTTAACAACACATACTCAAAACATAAAAATAAATAAAAAAATAAAACATTATTTTTTGCAAGGTTCATAGTTCATACCTATCAAACAGAAGAAGAGAAACAGTATGCAAGTGCTTCAAGCATAAAACATTTCAACACTTGCTCATTCCAACACCAACAAATTCAAAACCTTTATTTTACAATCACATAGAGAAACATCATCATTGTTCAATATCAAAAATGTAAAGAGATGAATTAATGTTTATGAAAGAGTGGGAATTAATAAGAGAGATAGAATGCAATCTATGTCACTATTTAAGTGCAATCTAAGCATTAACACACTCAGTTTATCTCTGACTCTTTCACTCTGTGCTGTCTTATCTATATTTGGTTTCCTTAAAATCTGTTTTGAAAAATCACTTCCACCTGTTCAAATATCACAGATTTTAGGCAATATTTTTTGCTTCATCGTTGAGGACCATTACTCATTCTTTCTACTGTGTCAGTCACCAATGACACCCTTTAATTATTATTATTATTTATTTATAAAATTGTCTCTTTTGGCAAATTTAATATAGTATTTTAAATGTTTTTTTTATTTAAATACTAATAAGGCACTAACCATTGAATGATTCACTGTTTACCATAATTGTCTCAATATTTTGTTGGTTACAACCACAAATAAAAACTAGTTGTGTACACACACATAAAATTACCCATTATTTAATTATTATAAGAAATAGATATCATTTGATTATTTTTTGTTTCTACCTTTTTACTTTTTATCCGTGTCTAAATGTTGCGTCTAAATCTTATGATCATACCAAACTTTCTTCTAATAAACTAATTTTCTTTGTTTTCTTCCCAAAGGGCGCAATGAGCAATGAAGAGAAACACATAAAATCAATAATGTTCTTTTTAGTGAAAAAAATAAATAATGTTAATCACTGAGAAATAATATAGTGACAGAAAGAAACCTATCCAAATTCATTATGATTGAATATCAACATACACTCTCTTTGAGAGAACCAACTAGTTTTTCTGGTGTATACTTGTGATAGAGGGAAGTTAACTAACACAACTATTATGACCTAACCAAAGACGGCTACAACAAGTGTGTGACGTGACCATGACCACCTTGTTTATAGAATCAAAAAGTTAACTATTGATATTTCTATTTTAACTTATCACAAAAATAGAATTATCGTTAAATATTTAAACTGTATTAGATACTCTTAAACTCATTTTACCAAAATCTTATTAGATCACCTTTAAGATATGAGTTGCAATTACGACACAACTAATGCTTCTTTAAGACCGTAAGTCATTTTATTAAATCGAAAATTACAATTGCTTGTAACCCTCTACTGTTATTATAAAAAAATTGTAACAATTGTTACCACCACTATTACTAATAAGCATGCAGGCAAGTGTTATTACACCATCAATTCAATTTTTTCTAATAAAATAATGAAAAAAATAAAATTTATGCAATTACTTAAAGAGAAATAGGTACTTTTTTGTTGTTGCAAGGTTAAATCAAAAGACAAACCGTAAAATAGAAATCAAGACAAGAAGGCTACAATTTAAAAGAAAAAAGTTCGTGTTGCGTTACTCTAAGGATATCCTTAAATATCAGAGTTTTGAATGAGACCAACAAAATCAGTTTGAGAAGGATTGTTAGAGTAACTTCTGCCAACGTCAAATATTCCAAACGTATATATAAAATAATTTAAATGAAGAGGGAAATCAAATGAAAAATTCGACACCAAGATTTGGTATCAGTTTTTTATATGGATAGATAATTTTTTTTTATAAAAGTTATTTAATTAGATAATGAATATAAAAGTATAAATAAAATAATTTAAATTATACGTAAAATTTAAAAAGAGGTAATACATCAAAATTAGATATCTCTAAATAATCATAATAATGTCGTTGCACCAAAAAGTTAGTGATATTGTAAATAATTTTTTGGGCTTATTCCAAATAAATATGAATTTTTTTGGACAGGTTAATATTTTAAAGATTAGAATAAATAATAAAACAATTCGGAAAAACCAATGTGGTAAACCATAGACTTGATCAAAAGCAGGGGTCGGCAACATGTGTTAATTATGGCACGAATGTAGATTTTTGTGCCCCTATTTAGGGAGAAAATACATTAAATAGGGAAATGGGGTGTGGCTGAATATGCCCCGTTGGATTGGATTCTTAAGATTCTAAAATTCAATCTTGTTGGGGGATGGATACCATTGGAGTAAAAATATAGATGTCTTGAACAACCATTGTGTAAGTATGAAAGAGAAAGTTGACGTAAAAACAAATATCACTTCTTAAAACTTAAAAATATATAGACATTTTGCACACTAGCTAAGGTTAAAAACTCCATATATGGTGGAACATTTCTATTCGATCGGAAGAGAAGAGAAAAACACAAACCAAGAAAATGATTATTATTATTAGTCTGTTCCTAAATATACTCTCTCAGTCACATTTATATGCAAATATTGTTTTTTCGGATGCATTGAATAACTTGTGTATGTGGATTATAATATAGTCCAGATATATCAGTTATTTAATGAATCTATAAAATGAATATTTGCTTATAAATGTGATCAGAGAGAAGATGATTTAAACCAACAAATATCAATAATGGCCAGAAACGTAAACTTTTGATCCAAGCGTAAAGAGGCCTAAGTCCTCACTTTAAGCTCCTAAAATTTATAACTTTCGTTTGGTTCAACGAAGGGGAAAGGAGGAGTTGAGTTTTAATGGAGGGGTGGGAAAGAGAGGGGAAGATAGGGGAGATATATCAATTAAGTATATGTTGGTTCAATCAAATGATGAGAAAGAAGTGGAGGGGAGAAATTTTAATTAAATACATGTTTGGTTCACAAGAGGAGGGAATAGATTTTAAAACCAAATTGCTTTTTGTTGAATCGAAATGAGTTTTGAACAATGTCTTTAAAGTTTTGATGTTAACAAAGTATGAAAGAACAATTGGATATGTTAATTTTTGTTCAAGTATGCAAAGCCATAGAATTAAATTATGACTCTCAATGTCAGGTTTTTGGTTCTGATATATCGTGACTCTGAACGCAATGGAAAATATTTGATACAAAAGAGAAGCATTGATGACTTCAAACGAGATCTGAAGAAATGTCAACCCAAAAGTCAAAAGCTCTGTCTAGAAAAGACACTTTATCTTGAAGCTTATGATGGAATCAAACTATAATGAAATGAGCAACTGAAGATGACGTTAGTAGTATGAGATACTCTGATCTGATTTGTCTTTTTTGGATGAAATATCACTACCAGACTCTAAATAATACAATTTGTCTTTTGCTGACCACGTGCAGAAACAAGTAAGAAAATTCAAAGACAAAAAGAATGTAACAAATCATTCTATAAGAAGCAAAAAAAAAAATTGAATAACTATTCAACGACATTATCCATAAGAGGCAAAGTTCCAACATCTCTGATCAAGCTTCTCAAGGACTGATGCGATGGCACCTCCTGACACTCTGCCCAAAACACCCCTTAACCTTTAAACTTCTTATTTTTTAACCTGAACATATTCAACCACTTTACCTTAGTTAAAAAGATCATTGTTGCTTCAAGCCTTCAACCTGCTGCATTAGCCCGCATTTTGAACTGGACCTAAAAAATCTGGCCAAAATGCACTCGAGCTTTTTTGGCCCTAGCCCATTTGGCCCATGTAAAACTTGGGCTGGGCCGGGCTAGTCCATCCGGCTTCGGGCCAGCCCACTATTAATATTTTCATTTGATTTTTCTTAAAAAAACACTAATTTTTTTTAAAAAAATGATCAACTAATTTTAAATTTATTAATAAAAAATATTGAAATAACTAAACTTAATAAAAATGGATAAATTTAGCTCAATTTTTTTAAAATTCTAAGGTTTATAAATTATTATTTTGATTCAATTGAAAGAATAAATCTAGAGTTTAATTAATATTCAATGTTGATATAAAAATTATTTACACTTCTATATCCATGCAATTATATTTTAGCAAAAAAATAGTTGCGTCCCTAAAAAAATAGCAAAAAAATAGTTGCGAGTAACTAATGTATAAAAAAATAAATAAAAGAGTGGATAAATAAAAAATAAAAAAGGAAACTAAAATGGGTCGGGCTGGCCCATGATCCATATGGGTTGGGTTGAGCTCTATAATATGTAACCTCAAGAAACAAGGGACGAATTAGCATCTTAACGTGCTCAGATTGAAGCTCAAACTCAGAAGCAAGCTGAAATGGATGGAAACCTGGATCTACTGATTAAGCTAGCTTTTAAGAACATCCATGACCTCTAGGAACCTTTTGCCTTTTGTTTTACTGCATAAGTTTTGTAGTATTTTGAACTAATTAACTTGTATTTGATAGTTTTAGTAGTATCTATATATGCTAGTTATTTTTTGTTTTGATGACAACGTTAAATAGGTACATGTGAATGGCGACGTGGCGTAGCTTTCTAAGCTTGCAAATCTCCTTCGGCATATTACGATTTTTAAACTCTGTTTCTCTTAAATCCAAAGTCTCTAGGTTCACAAGCATGCCAATGGATTTTGGAAGTTCAGAATATGATTCTCCAATCACCCTGAACCCAAAAAATTTCAAGTGGTTCAAACTTCCTAAATCATGAGGAATTTCATGTTGTTCTGAGCTTATAGTAAGCACCTTCAACCGCCTATATTTTGTAGGGATCGTCCTTACAAAGGATTTAAGTAATGTTTTAGGTTTGAGAACTAGCAGTGATCGAACATGTGAGCTTTCAATACGTTCCATTATATTATCAGAATTGGGTGCTATTGATAGGCGTCGAATCATTCCAGTTGAAGGCAATTGTTTGTCTTCGGTAATACTCTTGCAAAAGCTTAAATCCTTATGTTTATCAAGGATCATTGCATGCACTAGATCATGAACACGGCAACTGTTTCCTCTTCCATCAATAGAGATCCAATCTACTTGCACCAAACTTCTATGGATCAACTCTATTAAATGTCCTTCTGCAACCGCTTCTAATGTCCTTCCCCTTTCTTTTTTCACAAACCCCTCAGCAATCCATTGACAAGTCAATATCTTTGAAGGAACCATATAGTCTTCAGGATATAATCCAAAATACAAGAAACATGACTTGAGGTTGCAAGGCAAATCATGGTAACTAAGTCCTAAAATATTTCCTATCACAGAATATTCCTTTGACTGATCTGCATTTATATTTTCACTAAACTTAGACCATTCAATTGGATTCCTATCTTTGCAAGCTAAAATACCACCAATAACTACAATTGCGAGTGGTAATCCATTGCATTTTTCAACAATTTTTGAAGATATATCAATAAGATTTTCTGGACAATATCCGCTCAAGTCATGGAACGCCTTCTTATTGAACAATTCTAAAGATTTTTCTTCACTTAAACCTATAAGTTCATGCACTTCAATAAGAGAAGATGTCTTACAAGCATCTGCAACATCCTTGTTTCTTGTTGTGATTAATATCTTACAACCATTTTTGTTATCAATCATAGCAAATTCAATATCATACCAAAAATGTGAGTCCCATACATCATCAAACACTACAACGTACCTTTTTCCTTGCAAGTACTTTCTCACTTCTTCAACTAATAACTTTCCATCCATTTGATGAAGACTTTGAGGAGGACCTTCCCTTTGTTGCAGTATCTTCTTCAGCAATTTTTCTTTATTATATGGTCGAGACACCGTGATCCATACACGACAATCAAAATGTTTAACGACCTTTTGGTTGTCAAAAACTTTCTTGGCTAGAGTGGTTTTTCCCAGTCCTCCCATTCCAACAATGGAGACAACTGTGCGCTCTGCTCTTCCCTCTATCAGCCAATCAAACAATTTGTCTCTTGGCTCTTCAAAGCCCACAGCATCAGCTTCATCCATATAAAATGGAGCGTCTTGATAGTTCTGCAATAATGAGGCGTTTCTGTGTGTTGCAGAACTACTTGATGCTTCATCCATATCTTTTTCACTTTTTTCTTTTATTTCAGTATTTCGAGAATTGATGTGCTGAATCTTGCGAGCTATTTTGAAATGAAGAATCTTAGTTTTTACAAATTCAACAGCAGCACCACATCCAGGATCAGAAGACTGATGTTCCTCATGGAAGTTATATTCATCAATGACATCTTCTATGAGAAAAGATATTTCTATCAGCTGTTTGATCTTTGCTTTGATTTTGTGACTTGTTTCCATGTCTTCTTCAGCATCATCAGCTATTCTATCTGCATTGTTGATGAATTTTTCGATTCTTTTAAGTTCATCTTTCAATTCTGCAATTTCTTTTGGGACAGCGCTAATCATGTCGACTGTTTTCTTTAAGAATGGAAACAAATGATCACGAGCGAACGAAAGTGCATTGTCACACATTTTGTTGTATCTTTGATTTTAATTTTCTGGCAGTATTGTGAGTGAGATGAGTGAGATATGGTAAAAGCTATAAAGTCCTTCAAAATTTATATAGAATAAAGTCCACAGTGTGGGAGCTGTGCCATCCACTATTTCTCCTAAGTGACTATAGACAAGGCACGTGAATGAATTAATGTATTAGTTGGAAGACAATGATGATCCCTCACTGATTTTCCTTCCATTATTTTCTTTCTTTCTTTCTTTGTTGAAACTTGAAAGTGTTCTTTTTATTTGTCCATTATTTTCTTTCTTTTTTTTGTTGAAAGTGTCCTTTTTATTCGTCCACCACGTGTAGTGTCTCCATGGAATTCATGAAAGGTCTTAGTTAATTAACAGTTTTATATACCGAAATGAAACATGACGTAAAAAAATGAGACATGACTTGATTGAAACAAAATAAGAAACAAATGATGACCCCTAAGAAAATATACAGTTAATGAAAATTTTGAATGATTTTATATCATTGATGCGAGCTTCTAATGCGATGCAACCAACGATATTAAAAAAAAATTACACTCAACTCCCTAAGATTTATTTAAATGACACCCACACCTGCTTTAGTATGAAACTTACACTAACCTTCCTTGGGTTGTCATCAAATAGACTAACACACCCTTCCCCATTAACACCGTTAATTTCCCGTTAAATTTTCTAAAAAGTCATTTTCGTTAAAATTTCCTTTAAGAAACTGGACAACAGATTCCACTAATACTACTAATGCAATTAGGAATGCAACTATATAGGTGAGAATATGTTAGGCTGAGTTAGGCTTTGCAAGGTCTAAGCCTGACCTGTCAAAAATTTTAAGGCCTAAGTTTGACCTACGGCTTGTCATGAGCTTATATTTTAGGCTTGAATTTGACCTTTTGAAAGTCTAATATGGCTTGCAAGCCTGTTTAAAATCCTATTACATGTGAACATTTTTAAATGTAATCTAAGTCTAAATAGATAAGTGAAATAATAGATCAATGAGATTAAACTTTCTTTTTGATATTTAACATGATTTTTTTAGAGAATTTGACTATATACTATGTCACATTTCAATTTTAGTTTATAATAATACATTTCAATATGCGAAAAATTAATGTATAATAATAAGGTTAAATTATTGAAATGGTTAATAAATTATATTTCAACTCAAAGTACAAAATATAATATAATAATATTAGTAACAAATAATGTTATTCATATTTATTTAACCAGGTCATGTAACAAAAAAAAGGCCAACCTTATAGGCTTGAGAGACTTTTTTTAAAGCTTCTGGCCTAACTTTTTACCTAAATCTACTTTTAAAAAAGCTCAAGTCTTCTCTACTTAAGAAAAAAGTTTGGCTTGACTAGACCTGTTGTAGACTAGGTCGTAAGCCCATGTAGACTGGTATGATCTATTCTCATCCATAAATACAACTAAGAGTATGTCGATACTAATAAGAATCTCACACAGATAACAAACACCGAAACTAGTGATGATAGAACGAATTGCACTTGGATGACATTAGCCTCTGGTAACATTGTTTTTATCTCTCTCTTAATCAATCACTCTCTTTCATTAAAATAATTTATTGTATTCATTCATCCACCATTGTCTCATCTAAAATATACTAATATCACTATCACCAAAAACTATGTCTCTAAGTGATACCCTAACAGAACTACCAAAATAGTGAAACAAATTTAATTATTTACATAATATATGATAGGGAGAAAACCTTAGTTGGTCACAAACACAAATAAAAATTATTTAGGTGCATACACATAGATAAGAAAAATGTAAGATAAAAGAAAATAAGAAAAATGTAAGATAAAAGAAAAAAATGACGTGACTAATTTATTTCTCATTTAATTTTTTCTATTTATGTGTGCGTTCTCAAGTATTTTTTATTTGGATTGGTAACTATGTAAGAGTTGCTCTATGATATGATAGTACACACAGTTAAATGACCCTGACAATACTCTCAAGCATTATGTATATGGATTTGCAAGATATACTTTTTTGGGCATAAGACCAGATAAATATATTTGAGCATACACAAAGTCATAACAAATAAATAATTGAACAATGTCAATTGATATAACTAAATACTTTTTGTTTATTTTTTCATTTTATGTGAAAGTATACCTAACAATATTGATTTGTGATTATGTCTGAATATTTTTCCGTTGGATTTGCTTATTTCAAGAAAATAATCACCATGTAATACCAATCAAAATCAACATCAATTCATCCCTCTCGGGTATTTTTCACAGTCAAGTAATCACCATAATTTCAAATTTCTTACAAAACAATGAAAAGTCACACTCTCCAACACATTTCATTATAACCATGAAGTCAATAGCGTTTCAGTAACTTTTATTTACAATTTTTTAACTTACTATTTTAGATCTTTAAAGAGTGTCTTTAGAGAACTCGTTTGCATTTCTTTTTTTGGGTCTTTTTAATAAGTGTCTTAAGAGCATGATTCTCAATTATAAAATTATTTATTCAAAATGTAAACAATTCAATTTCCAAGCATTACTTAAGCTTCTGGAGAAATTAAAACTAGTTGATGCTTTATCCGCAGAAGATCGGAGACGGAAGGCTTTATCGTTTTCACTTGTATCTTTTATTTCACTAATTCGGGATTTGATGTTCTGAATCTTGTAGGCTATTTGGAGACGGAGATCCATAGTTTTGACACAGTTTGTAGCACCAGCAGTCTTGAACTTCACCATATCCATGGTGGAATCAGAGAAAATGCAGAAGCTTAAGGAAGAAGAAAGAGAGAAAATTAGAGAAAATTCTAGATTCATTGAAGTGAATGGAAACAGTTACAAAAAAGCTATATATAGCTGTTTATGAATCTAACAAACTCTAACAAACTATCAGCTAGGGTTAGAATTATGTGATGCTAGTACATAGTAAAGATCTAGGGAATTACAAAGTAACTTGCAAGCTATCTAATGCTACATGTGATTATACAGTTTACACCCTCCCTCAAGCTTAGCATGGTATAAATCTAACATGTGAAGCTCGGATATAAAGGAATGAAAACTCTTAGGTGGTAGCGGCTTTGTGAAGAAGTCTGCAAGTTGAGATTGAGATTTGATGGAAAGTAATTTAAAGAGAGCTTGCTGCACTCTTTCTCTAACAAAATGACGGTCTATCCGTCCCTATCACGGAATACCTTCTTATTGAACAACATTAAATAGAAGAGTCTGCAAGTTGAGTTGGTAATTAATGCCTTTCATGATGGGAAGTAATCATGAAAGGTCTTAGTCAATTTACAAATTTATATACCGAAATGAAACATGATATGATGTGATTGAACAAAGCTATTATCACCAAATACATGCTAAATTTTCGTCATAATTGAAGTAGTGAATGTTGTGATGTATTAAGTGTCAGTTACAGTCCAACATTAAATAGAAGAGTGGAGGTTGAAAAACATATAAGTGGTAAAACTCATACTTATTGGGTGAAAATATGTTATCATTCTCACTTGTGTGGTTGCTCTCTATCCAATGGATTGCTCCACACCAATGTTGGCTCCCTAAAAGCGCCCAAGGATGGTAGGATAGCCTGATTCATCTTTGTGAGAAAGGGGTAGTGGTTCTTAGTGGTAGATTACAAATGCATGGAGTCTCATACTTGATGGAGAGATGTTAATATGTCATGTGAGATTTAAACCATGTTAACAATACTGAGTTTCAATATAGCAGAGAGAATAAGACAAAACGGATAGTGTTTCATACAATACTAAAATAGCTTAACATTACAAAAGATTACAAGAAAAAGATAATATATATATAGGCTTAAATGCTCTTTTGGTCCTTTAAGTATTTAGTTGGTATCGCTTTGGTCCCTTAACTAAAAAAAAGATTGTTTGAGTACTTTAAGTTTTTTTTTGTCTTGTTTTGGTCCCTTCTGTTAGGTTTTCGTTAGGGTTTTAAAAAAATAACTCCTGGACACGTGTCACCTTGTCATTGGCTCTAAGATTTTTTTTTTACAAATTTTTTTTTTCTTTCTAAAATATATATTTTTTAAAGAAAAAAAAATCCTAAAGCCAATGACAAAGTGACACGTGTCCCAGAGTTAACATGTGTCACCTTGTCATTGGTTCTAGGAATTTTTTTTACAAAAAATAAAATATATATTAAAAAATATATTTTTTTTTAAAAAAATCTCAGAGCCAATGACAAGGTGACAAGTGTCCACACTTAACGTTTTTTTATTTAACCTAACGGAAACCTAACAGAAGGGACCAAAACGAGACTAAAAAAAAACTTAAAGTACTCAAACAATCTTTTTTTTAGTTAAGGGACCAAAGCGATACCAATTAAATACTTAAGGGATCAAAAGAGCATTTAAGCCTATATATATATATATATATATATATCAATTGATTTCTGAGCAAGTGAGATTTCTCTTTTAATATTGTACACTATCATTGAAAGTAAGCTAAAGTTTCAATTGCTATAGGCCAAGTTGTTCTGGATTTCCTGCACTCGAATTTGGAGCGAGTTATATAACTAGTTTTAAACTTGATTTATAGAGCTGGAAATCTGATCTAAATCAGCTGTTTCTAGCCAAATTTTTTATCTGTTTTCTATGTCACTTATAAGCTTTTATACTGTTACACAGAATTAGAATTTAGAAGTGCTGATTTGAAAAGGTGACTGTTATGTAAATGCATTCAGAATTACACCTTCATTATGTTTCAGCAAAGAAGGTGCAGGTTACCTGGTCTCTTTTTAACATTACATAAATAATTAGTACTTGGTCTTTTTTACTTACAGCTTGTTAATTTTTATTACATGCAGATTTCCTAGTGGATCTTATGGAGTGCACATTATCTAGGGTAATCCACAATGATACAATACAATTTCAAAACTACTAAAGGCATAAAGAATCTGTTGACAAACTCACAACATTCATGTTAATAGCATAAAATGTTGATAAAAAATACTCATGTCTTCGAATCTGCAATGTTGATCACATCACAGAAAATGTTTGCACTTGATCAAAGCTAATGTTTCAACTTAAATCAAATAAACATCGTATTAAGATGGAGAAAAAAAATACACCTCACAAAGACAAAATCAACACAAACAATGTCTTGATTGAATCTTTTTTTCATTCAATTCCTTTAAATTAGAATTGCAATATCGTTAACTCCTCTTCTAGCAAGATTTTGTTCATTCAAACGTGACCCATTCCCCATCAACAACAACTCATGTCACTTATACACATATAAACGGTATTTATTTATTAAACCCTAAAATTTCTTGACACTTTTTCCAAATTCAATGTTTGTATATAACAACGACATACTTGAATTTATTTATGTTTTTCAGTGTTTGAATTTTACAAAGAAAGAATTACAAGTGGATGCTCAATCCTAAATCAAAAGTCTCACTGCAAAACTATATTCGAATAGAAATTGAGGCAGCATCAGAAACAAACACATTTGTAGGATATAATTCAAAACATTAAGTGTTTCTCATGGACCATGACTGTCAAGTAGCTTACTAGATTTTTTTTCTTATCCTTTGCGGTGGAAATTCTAGCTCCCTATGCCCTTCGTATTTATCAGCAGAAAATCTCATTATTCTTGTGTTGGCACATGAACTTTCTTTTCTTGATTTACTATGCATGAAATTATTTGCACGGGTTCCTTTTACAGAACATGTATGGTACGATTAATATAATTTGTTTCAAACAAGTTTAGTTTGTCTACAATTATGACCATATATAAAATTTACATTCCGCAAATTTAAGTGATAAAAAAATGTTGGAACCGAAACAAACAATAATACAAAACAAAATACAACAGAAAAGAGTGCACAATACAAACATGAAAAATACAATAAGCAGATAGAGGGTGGCTGAGGCAACAATAATACATAACAAAATACAAAGAAAAGGAGTCGCAGCTCCAAAACAACAACCAAATCTCTGGAGGAAGAATGCATTATTTCTTACAATCATTCAAAGGAAATATCTCACAGCATATATTATACATCATTATTAAACAACTCAATTTTACTGAATAAAATGACAGCATAGGTATTATAACAACGAAAAACAACACATTTATTTTTTTATATAGCAAGTTAAGTGCCAAAATAGGAACAGAAAGAAGCAATGCTGATATAAAAGTCCACTTGAAGAAATTTCAATCTCAAATCCAGTGGTGACCATCACCTGCAGTTCAATCCAAATTATCAATTTAAAACACAATCATGACTATAACAAGACAATTTAATATAAGGTTGGCATTAAAGAAAGACGCTTAATATAAGGATTGGAAAAAAGAAAAAAAGAAAGAAAAAAACCCCCTTGAAGATCTAGATCAAAGCCCAAAAATGAGTGATATGTAAAATTAAAATAAATAAATTAATAAAAAGTTATTCATAAGAAAAGTAACAGCGAAAAGGTTGAGAAAAAAATAGAGTATCGGTTTTACTGAAGTAGTAAAAATAGAGTATCGTTCCAACAGGGAGTTGTGTAAATTGATTTTTCTTTTTAATTGATTAGCTGAAGAAGTAGGGTTTGAAAAGTTGGGATTTTTGTTTGATTGAAAATAATAATAATAATAATAGAGCCTCGGGGTTGTTGGTTCATCATAATGACAAATCTTTCACAATCCAAACCTATATACTAATTTTATGTTAGACCTATTTTCTAAAGACAGGTTTCTCTAAGGTATTTCATATCTCCTTTTGGTCTCCATGAATGTGCCTCAATAACAACCACGCCTATTCTCATGGCTGATTGTTATTGAAACCCTTTAAGAACGAAACCTTAAGGTTTCAAGGTTTTCTACACTATTCTCATGTTTCGAAAACCTTGTCAAACTTCATCTTTCGATCCTTCGTTTGATATTTGAGATGACGAAATAACAACTATTAAACTTCGCCTTTCGGTCCTTCGTTTAATACTTGTTACTAAGTTTGAAGAACGATGAAATTAAATTAGAAAAATAGGGTTTACATAAAATTAGGGTTCTAGGCTTGGTTTGAATAGGATTAGGTCATTAGACTCATCAAACAATCCCAAGACATAGAAGCCTACCCACTCATGTTCACCGTAGACATAGAGAAGAAGAAGAAGAACATGAAAGTAAATAGCAAGAATAAAAGGAATAAAAAGAAGAAATTTTATTAATGGAAACAATTGTCACATAAAATTCCAAAGAAATAAAGATGAGAAATAAGGTCTGGTGGCTGCTCTATTTATAGCCTAAAGCTAGCTTAAGCCCTAAGAAAAGGAATAAGAATTACAAAGCAAGCAACCCATGAGCTTTTAGGTCTGAAAATAACTCGAAATAGCAGACTGGAACCTTGGCACGGCCACGCCATTGTGAGGCATGGCCGTGCCAATCTTGAACTCAAAACAAAAGAAAGGGGAGCTGACCATCGCACACGGCCGTGCGGCTGAAGGCACGGACCGTGCACATCTCTCTGACTTATGCACATTTTGAGCAACTTGAAGGCACAGCCACGCCATTGTTAGGCACGGCCATGCTTGATATTTTTGCACATGATCTTCATATTTTTGTCTTCAATCAGCTCCAAATCATGCTCTAGATCCTTCCATCCTTTAATCATGCTCCAAAATCCTTTCTTTTGCTCCAAGACTCAATCTTTCACCATATTTGTTCCTGAAATTAAATAACAAGCAATTGAAGTAACAAAGCTCTAGAAAGTAAATAAAAACACATAAAATCTAAATAAAATAAAATAAAATAGACACTCAAAAACACTAATTATTGACTTATCAGTTGGAAGGTTAAATAAATAGACAAACCGTAAAATCGAAACCAAAAAGACAACAATCTTAAAACCAAAAAAGTTCATGTTGCATATTTTTTTTGGTGGTGGTCGGGGTTTAAACCCTGGACCTTGCATATATTATGCATTGCCCCTACCAAATGAGCTAAGTTAATTAAGAAAATACGTAAATAAAATAAAAAAAATCCAGCACAATGAGCTTCATTAGAGTTTTGAATGAGACAATCAAAATCAGTTTGAAAAGGATTGCCAAGAGTAACTTCTGCTAATGTCGATGATTGGCTCAGAGAGATTCAAATATTCTAAACGTATACATAAAATATTCCTCTGTTGGAAAAATGTTGTTGGAGGATTCTATATGTTTGAGAAAGGAGTATGGGAGTCTGTGGGTTAGGCAGATGACGGATTTTAATATTCCTATGTTGGAAAAATGGTGTTAGAGGATGCTGGTGGATAGGGAAGGGTTGTTGTTTAAGGTGCTGGCTGCTCATTATGGTGAGGAAAGAGGGTGTTTGAAATTTGGTGGTAGGGATAGTTCTTCTTGGTGGAGAGAGGTTGAGAGAATCCAGGATGGTATGGGAGTAGCAGGTGAAACATAGTTTGAGGAGACGGTGTGGAGCAAGGCCGATAATGGTGTAAATACCCTATTTTTTTGGACAGATTATTGTGTGAGTTCGATTACCTTGTGTGAGAGGTGTAGGAAGCTTTATGAGTTGCCATTTTTTAAGGAGTTATCAACGACGGATATGTTTTCTTTAGGATGGAGAGAAGGGGGAGAGGCTTGGAAGTGGAAATTTTGTTTTTGGAGTGGGTGTGAGGATCATAGGAAAATTGTCTGGGTTGACTGAGATTTTATATGTTTGAGAAAGGAATGTGGGAGTCTAGGGGTTAGGCGGAATATTGCTCTATTTGGTTAATTGTGTTGGAGGGTGCCGGTGGATAGGGAGTGGATGTGGTTTAAGGTGCTGGCTTCTCGTTACGGTGAGGAGAGAGGGCGCTTGAAAATTGGTGGTAGGGATGATTGTTCTTGGTGGAGGAAGGTTGAGCTAATCGATTATGGTATGTGAGTAGTGGGTGAAAGGTGGTTTGGGGGAAATGTGCGGAGGAAGGTCAGTAATGGTGTAAATACATTTTTTTGGACAAATTATTGTGTAGGTTCAGTTCCCTTGTGTTAAAGGTGTAGGAGGCTTTATAAGTTTTCAGTTTTTAAGGAATTATCGGTGGCGAATATGTTTTCTTTAGAATGAGGAGAAGGGGGAGAGGCTTGGAAGTGACAATAATTTTTTTGGGGTTGGTGTGAGGATCATAGGAAAATTGCCTAGGTTGACTGGGATTTTTGCTATGTTGGAAAAATGGTGTTGGAGGATGCTGGTGGATAGGGGGGATTTGGTTTAAGGTTTTGGCTGCTCGTTATGGTGAGGAGAGTGAGCGCTTTAAATTAGGTGGTAGGGATGGTTCTTCTTGGTGGAGGGAGGTCGAGAGAGTCCAGGATGGTATGGGAGTAGCATGTGATAGGTGGTTTGACGATAATGTGTGGAGGAAGGTCAGTAATGGCACAAATACCTTTTTTTGGACAGATTATTGTGCGGGTTCAGCTCCCTTGTGTGAGAGGTATATGAGGCTTTTTGAGAAGTCTGTTTTTAAGGAGTTATTAGTGGCGGATATGTTTTCTTTAGGATGGGGAGAAGGGGGAGAGGCTTGGAAGTGACAAAGGCGGTTGATGGCGTGGAGGAGGAATTGGCGGGGGAGTGAAATTTTTTACTTCTTGATGTATCTTTGTAGGTTAATGTTCCAGACAAATGTAAGTGGCTTTCTAATTAGGCAGATGGGTATACTGTTATTGGTGTTTATCAGATGCTCACTAGTTAGGAAACTCACATCTTTGATTTGGTTTTGGATGGTGTTTGGCATAAACAAGGTCCATTGAAAGCCTCTATTTGTGTGTGGCGTCTTCTTTGAAACAAGTCACCGACAAAGGATAATATGGTTAGACGTGGTATCATTGCTCACAAAGCACAACTTTGTGTGAGTGAGTGCGGTGAGGTAGAAACCGCTGATCATACGTTCTTTAATTGCAATATATTTAGTTCTCTTTGGCAGTTAGTCATAAAATAGATTGAAATTTCTTTTGTTGATCCCCAACATGTCATAGATCATTTCATTCAGTTCCCTCATTCTTCAGGAGGAGTTTTAATGGAGGAGAGGGAAAGAGAGGGGAAAATATGTGGGATATATCAACTAAGTATATGTTTGGTTCGAACGATGAGAGAGAAGTGGAGGGGAGAGATTTTAATTAAATACATGTTTGGTTCACAAGGGGAGGGAATAGATTTTAAACCGAAATTACTTTTTGTTGAACCGAAATTAGTTTTGAACAATGCCTCTGAAGTTTTGTTAATAACAAAGTATTAAAGAACAATTGGATATGCTAATGCGTGTTCAAATATGCAGAAACATATAATTAAATTATGACTCTCAAAGTCAAGTTTTTGGTTCCGATATATCAAGATTCTGAACATAATGGAAAGCATTTGATACAAAAGAGAAGCATTGATGACTTCAAACGAGATCCGAAGAAAGATCAACCCAAAAGTCAAAGCTCTGATTAGAAAGGACACTTTATCTTGAAGTTTATGATGTAATCAGACTCTACAGAAAGGAGTATCTGAAGATGATGTCAGCAGTCTGGGAGACTCTGACCTGGTTTGCCTTTTTCTGATAGGATGTCACTTTCAGACTCTGAATATTACAATTTGTCTTGTTCTGACCACGTGAAAAAACAAGCAAGAAAATTCAAGGATAAATAGAATGTAGCAGATCATTTTATAAGAAGCAAAGAATTCTCGAGTGCTTATTTAACAACATTATCCTTAAGAGGCAAATTTCCAATCTCTCTGATCAAGATTCTTAAGGACTATGCGCTGGCGCCTCCTCTCACTCTAGCTAAAACATCCCTTTACCTTTAAAATTCTCGACTTTTAACCCGAACTGAAATTCTGACAGGCTAGCTTTCATATGTTTTATACGATGTTTCAACATCAGATACAAACATAATGTCGAGTAAAATGTTTTAACATCGAGCTTGCAGAAAACAGACAGATCAAGGAAAATATAACAGTTGTTGAATTTTTAGCGCGTTTGATAGAAGCTGTTCTATGTGATGTTTCAATTCCAGATGCACAGAAGGCAGATGTTCCGTTTAATGTTCCAACATCGTGCTAGCAGTAAACATAAACAAAACAGCAAAATAAAAGACAAGAAAGTAAAAGGCACAGGAAGTTTGTTAACCCAGTTCGGCACAACTCACCTACATCTGGGGGCTACCAAGCGAGGAAGGAAATCCACTAGTGTAGTCCTTATTCTATAGCTCTCAGCAAACTCTTCGTTTACACTAAAGACCTAGGACCTACCCGTCTAGATTTCAACCTAGGAACTACTAGATCTGAGATCCCATCTCACTATCCTATGGTCAGTCACAGCTCCTATGACATATCAGACCTAAACACAAACTCAAACGCTGAAGTTACCTTCAAACACAACAACTAACACCTTGCTTACAAGCTTTGGTGTAGTACACAATCTACCTAACTCCTTGCTTCATAGCTTCGGAGTAGTACATGAGTTTACAACTCAATAAACAGTTCTAGACTTGCATGACAAACGATACAAGAGAAGAACACACATGGAAGACGACTCAAAACCCTAAGAATTTATTCTTTTATCAATCGATGGTTTTGATCCACTACAACTCAACTAAAGGTCCAACTCAATGCATCAAGGTGATACAAAGAGAGGCTCACAAATAAAGCACAAGTCGAAACCCTAAAGACTCAATTCAATATTCTTGAATTGGTGTGTAAAACTAGGGTACAAGTCTTCCTTATATAGCCATTCAAAGCATGGGCTTTTTCGTCATAGGCTAAACATATATTTGTATCAAATATTATTTTCAGAAATATATTGAAACAAATATTCTTCAGAAAATATATTTTCCAAAATCTCTTTTGAAAATATATTTTATAAATATGGTAACTCTTAAAAAGTAGGAACATTTTTAGGAACCGCCAAACACACCACCAAGGAATCCTAAAATATTGTTTATATTTTAGAAACAAATCTTCTAGTTGATTATGGGCAAAAACGCGTTTCTTGGTGAACAAGAAATAGGGCGTGGTTTCCTTAATAAGATAAAGATTGCGTAAACTAAGCCACATAAACAGGGCACACTGAACCGTGCCAAGATTTTGGAACATCGTATCCAACATCATACATGAGTATTTGTTTTAGCAACAAATGAAGCCAATACTCAAATACCCAACACGAACATATCCAAACCACCACCCTCCCAAGACCCTAAACTTTAGGAGTTCATTACTCTTGTGTATGCTAAGGTTCAAATTCTTATAGATGAAAGGAGTCAGATATCAAGCTTTGATGAGCATACTGCAAAATGAGATGAGCCGAGAGAAGAAAAATTGATGAGTCTTTCCAGAAGATGAATGAGTTAGGAAGATAGTGTGTGGAAGCAAACAAGGAAGCTCTGAAAGTCTGGTTCACTAAGCTTCTCTGTTAGATGGACTTGGAAGATCTCAGGAGTAATCCAAGGAGACACTTCCTTTGCAAGTATCCCTGATGAGATTCCTAAAGATTATGAGTTTCCGCTGGTGGACCCAGATACTCTTCTTATGCCTTTGAGACTAAAGAAGAATCTAATCATTGTTGCTTCTGCCCTTCAACCTGTTGTATTAGGTCTTGTTCCTTCTAATGTCGTATCATCTGATGAGTTTGAGAAATTCAAGGATGAAATAAGTAGAGATGTTAAAAATGGGTCAGGCTAATGGGATGATACACTATCAATATTTTCATTTGATTTTTGTTGAAAAACACCATACTTTTTTAAAAAAATTACCAACTACATTTAAATTTATTAATAAAAAATATTTAAATTACTAAACTTAATAAAAATGGATAAATTTAGCTCAAAGTTTTAAAATTCTAAATTTATAAATTATTAATTTGATTCAATTGATGGAATAAATCTAGAGTTTAATTAATATACAATGGTGATATAAAAATTATTTACACTTCTATGTGCATTTAATCATATTTTAGCAAAAAGATAGTTGTGAGTAACTAATATATAAAAAAATACATAAAAAAGAGTAGATAAATGAAAAAAAGGAAACTAAAACGGCCCAGGCTAGCCCATGACCGACACAGATCAGACCGAGTTCTAGAATATGTAGCCCTATTACAAATAGGTTGGGCCGGGCTAACCCATTTACTTGGTTGGGCTGGGCCATCCTATTTGACACCTCTAGAAATAAGGGACAAATTAGTATCTTAACATGCTCAGATTGAAGCTCAAACTCAGAAGCAAGCTTAAATGGATGGGAACCTGGATCCGATGATTAAACTAGCTTTTAAGAACATCCATGACCTCTAGGAATCCTTTTGCCTTTTGTTTTATTGCACAAATTTTGTAGTATTTTCAACATATTAACTTGTATTTGATAGTTTTATTAGTATCTTTATATGCTAGTTATTCTTTTTGTTGATGAGAAAAGAGGGAGTAATATTAAAATTGAATTTATATGCTAACAATTGTCTATTATGCAAAATTTTAAAAACAAATGTCTATTGGTGTGCAATTAACAAAAGAGCTTCAAACTAGCTTCACTATTTATGTTTCTTTTCTTCAATTCTCTAACTGTGGTTTAACAGAGTTAAGTTGAATGAAGGTTAGTGTATTTTATTTTTTATTTTTTTGGTTTCAGGAGGTCGGTGTAGTTTAACAACTTGTCAATATGTAATTTACTTTAATAATAATAATAATAATAGATACTTTTTTAAACGGCAAAGTTATCATATAGAAACTAGCCTCACTTTCTATGGTTGTAGTTATCAAGACAAACAACACCCAAACCTCTAGAGAAAGAAAGGCCAGTAGAAGAAGCAAAGTTCACACAACATATTAATTTCTCACAACATATATTATACATCATAAACACCTCAATTTTCTTGAATAAAATGACAAAGTAGGTATTTATAACAACGAAAAACAACACATTTTTTTTTATTGAGGAAGGGAAGTGCCAAAACAGGAACAGAAAGAAGCAATGCTGATATAATAGTCCACTTGATGAATTTTGTACAGAGGGCACTTGGTTGAAGATCCAATGCTCTTTTCCTTCATCAGGAGCAATGCTCTGTTTAAGTTCCTCACTCATATCATCAAGATGGAGAACTTCAAGCTTCTTTAAGTGCTTAATGCCAGTTGGTAACATCATCAGCTGGGGGATGTACCCTAAATTGAGCTTTTCCAGAGAACCCAATGCACCTTCGTCAATAAGAATGTGACTCAATTCATTGAAATCAGCAAGATGTAGTTCCTTCAAATTCTTAAACCATCCATTAGATTATCAGAACTGGTTGCCATTGATAGGCGTCGAGTCACTCAAGTTAAAGACAATTGATTGTCCTCAGTAATATTCTTGCAAAAACATAACTCCTCATATTTTTCAAGGATCATTGCATGCACTAGATCATGAACACGGCAACTTTTTACTCTTCCATCAATAGTGATCCAATCTACTTGCACCAAACTTTTATTGATCAACTCTATTAAATGTCTTTCTGCAACCTCTTCCAATGTCCTTCCCCTTTCTTCTTTCACAAACCCTTCAGCAATCCATTGACGAGTCAATATCTTTGAACGAACTTTACAGTCTTCAGGATATAATCCAAAATACAAGAAACATGACTTGAGGTTGCAAGGCAAATCATGGTAACTAAGTCCTAGAATTTTTCTTATCATGGAATATTCCTTTGACTGATCTGCATTTATATTTTCACTAAACTTAGACCATTCAGTTAGATTTCTATCTTTGATGGATAAAAAACCACTAGTGACTACAATTGCTAGAGGTAGTCCATTGCATTTTTCATCAATTTTGAAAGATATGTCGATAAGATTTTCGTAACAACATCCGCTCAAGTCATGGAACGCCTTCTTATTGAACAATTCTAAAGATTTTTCTTCAGTTAAACCTTTAAGTTCATGTACTTCAACAAAAGAAGATTTCTTACAAGCATCTGCAACATCCTTGTTTCTTGTTGTGATTAATATCTTACAACTATTTTTGTTATCAATCATAGCAAATTCAATATCATACCAAAAATGTGACTCCCATACATCGTCAAACACTACAACGTACCTTTTTTCTTGCAAGTAGTTTCTCACTTCATCAACTAATGGCTTTCGATCCATTTGATAGAGACTCTGAGGAGTATCTTTCCCTTGTTGTTTGTAAATGTCAATCAAGATGTCCCTCAACAATTTTTCTATATTGTATGGTCGTGACACCGTGATCCATACACGACAATCAAAATGAATAACTACCTTTTGGTTGTCAAAAACTTTCTTGGCTAGAGTGGTTTTTCCTAGTCCTCCCATTCCAACAATCGAGACAACTGTGTACTCTGCTCTTCCCTTTACCAACAAATCAATCAGTTTGTCTCGTGGCTCTTCAAAGCCCACAACATCAGCTTCATCCATATAAAGTGGAGCGTCATGAAGGTTCTGCAATAATGAGGCGTTTTTGTTTGTTGCAGAACTAGTTGATGCTTTATCTGAAGAAGATTGGAGATGGAAGGCATGATCTTTTTCACCTGTATCTTTTATTTCACTGATTCGGGATTTTATGTTTTGAATCTTGTAGGCTATTTGGAGACGAAGACCAATAGTTTTAACCAAGTCAGAGCAAGGACACATCCAACATGAGGAAGTTGTTGCTCTTCTTTGATTTGATAATCATCAATGACATCTTCTATACCAAAAAATGCATCTTTAGCTGCATCATCCTTGCTTTGATTGCATCACTTCTTTTCTTGTCTTCTTCATCATCAGCCAATCTATCTTCATTGCTAATGAAGTCTTCCATGCTCTCTAGTTCATCTTTCAAATCTGAAATTTCTTTTGGGACACCTCTAATCATGTTGAATGCTACCTTTAATAGTGGAAGCAAGTGATCACGAGCACAGGAAAGTGCAGCGTCACACATTTTGTTGCATCTATGATTTTAATTTGCTAATATTGTGAGTGAGATGAATAGTGAGGAAAAAGCTCTTAGTCCTTCAAGATTATATAACATAAAGATCATTGAGTTCATGTGAATTATTGAGCTCTTAGTGTTTATTAATTAACAATGCATGTCGATCCTAGTTTTATATATACTTTTCTTTCTTTTTTTGGACAACATGTCGATGTTAGCTGTACCAACACAATTTTTATTCGGAATAAACAAGACACCCAGCTCTTCAGTTCATCATCTCACTATTTATTTAAATAATTAAAAAGATTGTCAACTCTGCAGTGGGGGTAAATAATTTAAGGTTAAATATTGCACTCGTCCCTGCAAATATGTCTGGTTTAAGTTTTGGTCCCTGTAAAAAAAAAATTGTTTTTGGTCCCTACAAATTTTTTTGTTTTTTAAAATAGTCCCTGATCCCATTTTTGTGATGATTTGCATACGTGACACATGATGACTGGATCCATTTTGTAGTTTTTGGTCCCTGCAAAATATTTTGTTTTTTAAACAGGTCCCTACAAATTTTTTTTTGCAGGGACCAAAAACAAAAATTTTCTTTTACAGAGACGAAAACTTAAACGAGGCATATTTGCAGGGACAGTACCATATTTTAGCCATAATTTAATTTAGTTTTGAATGGGCAATTGACTATGCAATGTGAGGTGTGCTTTAACCATTTTAAAGTCTTAGTCAAAGGAAAGACTTTGTTAACTCAGGTTAAAGATTGTTTCAACCATGGTTTAAGTTTAATACTCCCCCAATTGATTCAACTGTCACTTGTCACTAGTTAAAGAGAAGACTAACTTTGTTAATTAGAGTTAGTTAATACTCCCAATCTACTATACCTAGATCGTTGGCTGGTCATCAGCTGTATCATTTTGAAAAAATAAGGGTTAAAAATGTTTTTTTGTCTCTATAAATATTCTGATTCCACTTGGTCTTTATAAATATTCTGATTTCACTATGATAAAAGTTCTAAACAATAATGGAATTTAGAGATAGGATATAATTTATCATCAGCTGAGACGGAATATTACAATTTGAGACAGAATTTGAATTTCTAAAATTAAAGACGGAAATTAAATTAAACACAGAAATGTCCATGGCAAGTGTTTTCTATATTCTTTCTTTAACCAGCCAAAAATAATATTTTAAAAAAACTAAATGCATGTAGAGACGGCATATAGAGACAAATGAAAGCTTGGAATAAAAAAGGGTTAATAGTTAGTTGGTATTTTCATCAGTCTAATTTAATGGCGTCAACATTAGTTGACTTTTACTCTTACAAGAGTCAAAACCTTTTCTCCAGTCCGAGGAGTTTCGACAAGATGTTGGACTTAGCGTAAAAAGTCTGAAAGCTTGGAATTTCGCAAGATATGGAGCGAGAGGCGATCCCGTCGAAATCAAACAACTACCTTTGAAGCGGGAAGATTTGAATTTTAAAAGTGAAACGGTTTCCTCAAGGAAGAACGTGGGAGACAAGCCGTTGTCTACATGGAAGAAGTGTTGATCGTGGAGTTAGGCTTTTTTTTCCAGTTATTCATGTGGAACTAGTATTCTAGGAATGTAGAGTATGTATATTTGATATGCATGAAATCCTTGAATGCTTAGGTGTTATTATACTTTAATTGTGATTTATGGACTAACCCCCAGTGAGTTTACAGCCTACCTTATTCTTACGAATGGGTATATGGCGTGCATGATTAATTTGCTTTGCTTGGTGCGTTGCTAGATGTTAACTTTTGAGCTACCTCGTCTTATGCTTTCATAGTCTTAGTGTGTTGACTCTGATTAGGGGTGTCTGTCTGTCGTTTTCATTTTATGACTTGTTGATGTTATTATCACTCAGTATGTTGATATGAGATTTTATTTCCTGGAGTTGTATTATGATTATGTGGAATGGCTACTTGGAGATTTTTGTAGTTGTTCTTGAGATGTTTTGACATTATTTCCGCTGCGATGTTTTTGAGAAAAATTATTTATGCATGTTTTGGAACTTATAGAAGAATTAACATCTAAATCCTTTGTATGATTTGTATTATTTACTTAATTTATCGCTTAAGGGTTTAGGGTGTTACATTTTACAACCCAAGAGAACCTCACTACAAAGGCACCCAACCCTAAAGTTACCTTCTTTGTAATACCAACACACACACTCTCTCTCTCTCTCTCTCTCCCCACGATTCCTTGCGTACGACCCAAGGTACAACTGACCTTATCCAAAAATCGTGTCACAATTTTTCTATTAATAATAATAATAAGATACTTTTTTCAAATGGAAAAGTTATCATATATATATATATATATATACACACACACTAGTATTTGCCCCGTGCAACGCACGGGCAAAAAGAGACCAGAGTTGTGTTTGAAAATTGAAAGTATATGGCTTTGAGCCAATGCCAAAATAAATAAGATACATAGTCGTTTGTCTAAATTAAAAT
>Ga0228711_1000165_pt1 | contig 63531 bp, 34 predicted proteins | sample MedpolnodulmetaG_2_FD_177996 | JGI IMG/M metagenome (GOLD analysis project Ga0228711, IMG submission 177996) | Root nodule microbial communities from Medicago polymorpha collected in Santa Monica, California, United States - brown nodules | ecosystem: Host-associated > Plants > Roots > Nodule...
CTCTTCACGTAAGAATCCAATGGTTAACAAAAAAAAAAAAGTATTAATTACACTAACTTATAAAACATGAATGAGCGGCAACTTTTTTTACTCCAACCTTAGGTGCATTTGTTAATATGGTCATCCATTGTACTTGATGCAGAGAAGAGAAATTTGAAATATTGGAAAAGACGGCATTTTAGCATTGTCACATTGGATTCACCAGAGAGGAACAACAAGTATGCAGTTAATGTAAAATGTCTTGCTACCATTTTCTCCATTCCTCTTCAACAGTCACATGATTTTGTACAAATTAAAAGAAAAATAATTCAATATATATAACGAGATGAATAACAAAATGCATGATGTATGTTTGGTATCAAGCGAATTTTCACGGTGCGTCGCTAGCTTTACAAAATCACACTGGTTCACCGTCTTTCCGGAAAATCATTAATTATATAGAATACTTCTGCCATTTTTCCCTTTCATATATATTCCTTGGTGTATGACCAATGGCCAATGGAATGAAGTTGAAGCTTCTTTTTGGTTCATTGAGACTATCATGGTTTCCTATTTTTTTTCTTTCTTATCGTTGAAATTAATTAGTTACAGTTAATTTGCATGCGAATTGTGAGAGTCTCAAAATTTAAAAGGTGATTTCAAAAAGGATGTGGCTAGCAATAAGCTCCACTAAAATAAATAAGAAAAACAATTTGATTAATTTAAAATTAGCAAATAATGCAAGACTTCCCAAATTCCACTTTTGACAGATCACATAAACACAACACTAAGTCTATGTTTAATATTATGGTGGATATTTGAGAATCACATCGACCCATTGTAAAGCTATATTTTGTAGTCAGCATAATTCTACTTATCCACCATTATACCAAACATATACCAAGTGTATTTGATTTAATTTATATCCACAAAAAACGTGCATTCATGTCCCTTCCACCGTGAAAAACAAGAAGTTACTAGTTGTAGTTTTAGAAAAACGCAAGTCTATGGTCCCTCTCACCGCTATTCCAAACAGATACTAACACATTTTGTTGTAATAGGTTAACTACAGAATTCTACGTATACATATCACACAGAAGCACAACACTAAGTCACGTACACATTTATGAATTGATGGAGCGAGTACAATTTTATATCAAATGGCGTAAAACATGTTTGCAAAGGAGCTCAAATGTTTGTGCAATTACTATAACCAGGTATGGGTGCAGGGCACAAAAGATAATGTAGAGGGTTAAAACAATTACATTTACGGTCCACTATAATATCCACACTCATTTTCAAGGCGTGCATTGGCAAACAATAGCCTAATGACTTATGATATTAAATTAAGGTATGTCCTATGAGTATATTAATTAAGTTACATGTTAGAGAACTTAATATATGATGACCTTCATTCAATTTTTTAAAGTTAAAAATATTGCTTTTTCCAATAAAAAAATTTCACTTTTGATTTTCTTTAAGAACAAATAAAATTTCTTATAATGTGTTCCTTAAATAATGCTCTCATGACATAACCCTTAAATTAATGATCCAACATGACATAATTACTACGCATAGTGAGTATAGTATAATATTGATGGCATGGCAACCTCGTTTCATCATTATATTAGGGAATTTCTCAACAAAAAAAAAATCATTATATTAGGGAAGATTTCAATAACATTCTATCCAGATTTTATATTCCTCTTGACAATAATTATTCCCTCACGTGTATATCACTTCTCCGTTTCACACCTCTCTAATCCATATACTATTCATTAACATCCCCACCCACCTCTCTTGTTGGCACCCCTGTTAATTTATAAAGAAATAGGCTCCAATTGCTAAATATTATAAGCAAATTGTTATTTAACCTTCAGAGTTCAGAGGCAAAAAAATATGTTTTAGCTCATCGGTGATTGATCACCATATTTAATTAATAAAAGGTTTTCTCTTTTTAATGTTTCTTTTAAAAAAAGAAGCAAGAAAATATCCAGATATAACCAATAATTAATCTTAAAAGTGGACTAGTTCCATTCAAAAAATATCAGGTCAGTTTGTCGCATCTGTCCAAACAATGCATAGACCAATAATGTAAATGAATTACGGCAGATACACTTGGACTCGAACACATTCGTTTTATTTTTGAGCCATAAATCAAATTTGCTTTATAGTTTCTTTTTCTCCCAAGTACAAGAGCACATTCTTTCCATTTTATACCTTTCTTGTATTGACATTATTGAATAATAAAGTTGTAACACGGCATTTCAAATAAAAGATTGTTTATCCAAAACGTTTAGATAAGATAGCAAGAATATCTTTTAACTAAAAGTCTCGAATTAGTTGACACATTTTGAATGACAAAATCAATCTTCGTAAATATAACGTCAATAGAGGAAAGAGATATCATATTGCTATGCATGAGATTGAGGAGTGCATAGGAAAATGTTTAAAGGTTCATAGGTTACCCTAGCTAGGATCATTGTTTGTACGAACGTTTCTACAAGTACTAAAGACACACAACTCCATATATCCTTTTGTACAGTTGATGTCTTGATGAGAAGAAGGCAAAAACAAAAGAACCCAACATCCTCGAAGTGGGTGGTATAGGGTGCAATGTAGCAGTACAAAATGTGCGATATATTGGGATGTGTTTGTCACTTTGTTGTGTTTTGTGGAAGAGAAGGTCCCACCACACGCACTTGCTCTTTCTTTGGTTGCTTGGGAAGTCTCACCCCACCACTACCAAGCATCATCAATCTCAAACATGCCCTTTCTTTGTCCACAACCACGACCATAGTGAAAAAAATCTACATTATTTAATTTGTTTACAGTACTACAAGTTCACAATGACAATGCAAAAACAAATCCCGAAGCCCAAAAAAGGAACCGGTCTTGCCCATCATCCAAAGTCTTCATCATCTTTGTCCTTAATCTACTATACTAGTACATATTTATGTGATGAAATGAAGATAGTTATATACTAGTATTATTAGCAAAAGAAAATATAAATTACATAACCATAACCATATATGTCTACATGCGGGAACAAAACAAGCCCATGCTTTGTATGAAAAACAAATCTCAGTGACTGTAAGTGCATTAAATGTGCCATGGATCCTTGTGAGTGAGCATGCAACCAAATTACCAAAGCCATCTAAAAAACTACACTAGTCACGTTGGATTACTATTTTTTTACTATACTACTATGTACTAGTATGAAAATGGTCCTCACCTCAGAAACTTTAATTTTCTGATCAAATTCTCCCAGTTGGTATCTGTTCGCTTCGATTTCTAAAAGTTCAGGAAGGAGTGTATGGAATTGTGTAGTGTGGTCCTGGCGTCACGCACTGTTAGTGCTGGGTTCAATGCCCTCAGTTATATAACAATATGTATATGCCTTGGTGTCAAACATGTATACGATTTCTAGATCTCTTTAAAAAATAATGGAAATGCATTCTCTCTAGAGGCTCTCTATCTATTTTACATCCACTCAATCATGAAAGTGTAAATTAGAAACCTAGTACATCATTTGGTGGAGTTCTTTCAAAAAAAAAAAAGCATTTGGTGGACATTTGGTGGAGTTAGTTAATTAAAGATGATTTTTTTTAGAAGAATTTAAGAATTTTTAGGTGTAATAATCTTTAGGCAGATTGTCAAACTTTAAATTACTAGAATTCATTTTCTATAGGGAAAAGGTAAAGAGAAATGGTAACTGTTGCCCTCAAGGCACTGGTTAAAAAAGCAAACATAGTAATTTAGTATTAGAACTTGTGCATTCAACTCTTCAAAAGTCTAAAAGGTGGCATTTTAAACTTCAAACTTGTTTTTTTTTGTTTCCTTAACCATTGTCTTAAGGGCACCGGTTAGCATGACTCAAAGGTAAATTGTGCGATAGAAATGACGATGAAAAACAACGAGTGGTTACTAACCATTGGATTTCACTTTGATGATAGCCATGTTTGACTTTTGTTTATTTAAAAAATATAAAACCATTGCGAACTTTTATCGTATGGCGGTCGTGCGCTGATTCATTCGCATCATATAGCACATCCCTTTTATATAACAATCATACAGTTAACATAATAAATATGAGCTTAAATTATTTTTTCTGTAAAAACTTAGGTTGTTCTTTGAAAATTCAAGCCAATTTTTAAAGGTTTTGCTAACTTGTGTTCTACACAGGATAAGAAACTAATAAATGAAATTCAACCTTTCTTTTTCATTTGTGTGTATGAGTTTTAATCCTATCATTTTATCTATCTAAACAAAATAAGGAAAACGCTAAAAAGTACTCTATCATTGGTTAATAGAACAAAAATATAAAAAGTTTTGCTAACCAATACATCTGAAACACTGTTTAATAAGGAATATAATACATAAATAAGTTTTATCTTAAAAACATAAGTTATTTCTTTTGATAAAAAATTAATTACATTGCTTTTTATTAAAACTTTTTTTGTTTTAGTTGTTTAATCAAGTCCATAGGATACAGTTTAACATTCTCCAAATATAAATATGGTGTCAAGAAGGTATGAATTCAACAAATACTTTTGATTTCGCTAACAAGAGGAAGGAGGTTTCCAAGAAAATAAAACACCAAACACAAGACTGCAAGGAAAGAAAAAAAACACTGCAATTCAAATTATTCTCGTTTGCTTTACTTGATTGCTTGAAAAATACTAGTAACTCTTTTGGACTCATTGCTTGGTGTACTATCTCCATGCGTAGAAGCAAATAAGATTTGTTTATTTTTTTAGTTATGCGTATATCATAAATAGGTACATGACATCCCCGAGGAGGCTGCGCGAGAAGAAACTGAACTGAAGAGATAGAAAGAGAAAGAAAGAAAGAGAGACAAGTAAGTTTAAAAGCAGAGAAAGGCTTTTACACGTGATAAAGAAAGTAGCTACCTAAAGTTCTTTGCATGCGTGTATAACTTCATCATCATCACCATCTTCTTCATTTTCTCTTCCCCTTTCTTATAATATTCACTCACCCTCTTCCATTTTCTCTATACCCTTCCAACCCATTCTTTTTCAACCAAGTCATATAGTAGGTGAGTTCAACTTTTTTCTTTCTTTTTCTGTGTTTGTTCTTTCTCTTAGAACATTGTCCTTAGTTTTTGTTTTGTTTTTATTAAGGTTGTTTTTTTCACACTTAGTTTCATCATTCATGACAGTTATGTGTTTCATAAGGGACAAGACAAGCCTATAATACATTAACAAGGAACTGGTCTTGTCTTCTTTGATTTTCCATTTTCTGTGTCTCTCAAATCTAATCACATTCTCTTGTTTATTAATTTATTATTCTCTTCCTTGTCTTAGTCACTGGCTTCTTCACTGAACAATCAAAATATTCTTTTTTTTGGTTTTTTTGAGCTGCAAACTTGCATTGGGATTCATTTACTTTAAGTTGATGTGAAAATTCATCGCTTGTTGATTATTTCACTAAAATAAACTAGTTTTGGATTTCCTTTCCTGAAATAAGGGTAAAAAGTTAAATTTCAGTTTAGCAAAAAAATGGTAATGCTTGTGTCTTTAAACAATGTCTGTTTTCAGTTTCATTCATACCATTTTCCACCCTTAACTTTATACATTAAATTATTGCTTGTTCTCATGGTACATGAATATTGTGTGTGTCACCTTAGTTACTTACATGTTTTTTTATTGTTCTGTATTTTATAGCTGAAACAATTGGTACTGTTTGGCAGATATAATAATCAAAAGCTAGAACCAAAAGTTTTGAAGCCAAGATGCCAGTGAGGCAATTGAAAGAAAGCTCAGAGCAACACATTGTAATCAAAACCAATTTGCAGAATCCTAAGAATACACCAAAGGCTTCTTCTCAAAATGGAAAAGCTCCACCACCAACTTCACTACAAAACAATAACCAAACTTCACCACCTCAGCCAAGGAACAAAGGAAGAAGAAGGGGAAGTGGTGGTAGAAAATATGATCAAGGAGAAATTTTGATGAGACCCAGTTCAAGACTATGTACTGCAATAACAAGTGCTATAAATGGAAATGTTGAAAATGGTTACAACTCTGGTGACATTGATGTTTGTTTTCCTACTTCAAGCAAGTCTATGAACTTTGCTCGTAGACCTGGATTTGGACAAGTTGGGACAAAATGTATTGTGAAGGCTAACCACTTCTTTGCAGAGTTACCAGACAAGGACTTAAACCAATATGATGTAAGACCTTTTCCTTTGTATTTATCACAAAACTGAAAAAAGCAATTAAATGGTATTTAAGTTCATCCTGTGATTTTCCTTTTATAGGGAGAGTGGTTCTGATTTTTGCAGTCCTTTTTTTGTTGTGCTATGTATGAGACTTTAATTTGGTCTGAGGCTTATGTTCCTATTGTTGCTTTTTGGTTTAATTTAATTAATGTTAGCATGTGTTGGTTAATATTGAAGGTTACTATTACCCCTGAGGTGTCTTCAAGAACAGTAAACAGGTCCATTATAGCTGAACTTGTAAGGTTGTATAAAGAGTCTGATTTAGGGATGAGGCTCCCAGCTTATGATGGCAGAAAAAGTCTGTATACTGCAGGACAGCTACCCTTTTCCTGGAAAGATTTTACAATTAAGCTTGTAGACGGAGAGGATGCAGTTAATTGCCCCAAGTAGGGATTTATTGCCTATAACCACTTTAATAATTTCTGCTCACACTTACTATGGATTTGCAGTCGCAAATTGGCACATTCATGCAGTTATGGTCGTTGGATCAAGATTTAACAGTGTAAAAAGAAAATTGAGAATTTTTTTAAACTCTAAAATACCAAGCTTGAAGTCTGGACCATCCGGTCTTGATTCAACGACTGCGATGTGCTAATCGCATGAGATTTGTGACCATGGCAATTCAGATCCATGCATTGATTGATAACTTAAAAGGCTATTACCTTTTCAATAAATGATTTATATTTTTTTATTTCTTTTGATCTGTGAGTCATAACATAGCATTTGCCAAAACAAAATAGTTTTTGATATGTTTGAATAAGTTCAATTTCATCTGACACATTTGGTCATTTTTTCCAGAAGGGTAAAAGAGTACAGGGTGGTAATCAAGTTTGTGGCCAGAGCAAACTTGCATCATTTAGGCCAGTTTCTAGCTGGTAAGCGTGCTGATGCGCCTCAAGAGGCACTTCAAATTCTTGATATTGTACTACGAGAGCTATCAACTAAGAGGTAGTACTAGTCATTCATGTGTTTATGAAATTTTGAACCAATAAATGATATATAGAATGAAAGCATGAAGCTTAAGTTATTGTTTATCTTACAATTACTTCAATTTCTAAAGGTATTGCCCCATTGGGAGGTCTTTCTTTTCACCTGATATAAGAAGACCACAACGGCTTGGAGAGGGATTAGAGTCATGGTGTGGATTTTACCAGAGCATAAGGCCTACGCAGATGGGCCTTTCCCTCAATATAGGTATATTACCAGTATTGATTTTATTATATAATATAGCTAGTCAAAGTATTAAAGTACTCTATTTGGACTTGAATATAGGCAAAAAAGTACATGTGTTTAGCACAAAGGTATATCTATTTGTATTTGGTCCACGAAATATATGAACTTTTTTGCTTATATTTAAGTCGAGAGCAAGTACTATTTAACTCTTCCATTTTTTCTTCATTTTTGTTTGTTAATGTGTTTCACAGATATGGCATCTGCTGCATTCATCGAGCCTCTTCCAGTTGTAGAATTTGTTGGCCAGCTATTAGGGAAAGATGTTCTGTCAAGACCATTGTCAGATGCTGATCGCATTAAGGTACCTAATGATGTCACTTATGAAGTTCATATATTATGTTGTCGTTATTGGTCTTTTTAACTTTTTGACGTGTAACAGATTAAGAAAGGCCTTAGAGGAGTTAAAGTTGAAGTAACACACAGAGGAAGTGTAAGAAGAAAATACCGTGTTTCAGGGTTGACTTCTCAACCAACAAGAGAACTTGTGTAAGCTGCTTTTCTCAAAAATCAAACTAGTCATAACGATTTTGAATTTGATCAATTTTTAATGATGATTTATTACTTTAGGTTTCCTGTCGATGAAAATTCAACAATGAAGTCAGTAGTCGAATACTTTCAAGAGATGTATGGTTTCACTATTCAATACACACACCTTCCTTGCCTTCAAGTAGGCAACCAAAAGAAGGCTAACTACTTACCTATGGAGGTTTGGAAAGCACCTTGTAATTGAAGAACTATTCAACTTTCTCAGTTTTTTTGTTTATTCTGGTGTTCTATTGGTTCTCCAGGCGTGCAAAATTGTCGAAGGGCAACGTTATACAAAAAGATTGAATGAGAAGCAAATTACTTCTCTATTGAAAGTTACTTGTCAGAGACCTCGCGATCGGGAAAATGACATTTTACAGGTATTCAATACTGAACTAAACCTTCTCAATAAAAAATGTTGAACCTTCATATTAATGGTTTCTTTGGTTGTGTGCAGACTGTTGAACATAATGCTTATGACCAAGATCCTTATGCAAAGGAATTTGGAATTAATATCAGTGAGAAGCTAGCTTCTGTTGAAGCACGAATTCTTCCCGCCCCTTGGGTAATGTGCTTCTCCTTCTAAAGATTTTGTTTGTCATGTACTGAAAATATAATTTATCTTTTTTACTACTATCCATTGATTTGAATCACTTTCAACTGCAGCTTAAATATCACGAAAGTGGGAAAGAAAAGAACTGTTTACCCCATGTTGGTCAGTGGAACATGATGAATAAGGTATTATGTTGCACTGATCTATTCTTCAGTTTCTAACAATATTCCAAACATAGGAAAAGAAAGGAATGTTGTTTATTATTGCGTAGTTTATAATCATGACATTGTTGAATTTAACTGTAGCAATGAAACATTAAAGTCTATTATTGGTTGTCCTTGTGATTTTTATGTCATAGCTTGTATAACTGATGTTTATGTCTCGTAATTCTTGAATGAAACAGAAAATGATTAATGGAATGACTGTTAACCGGTGGGCATGCATAAATTTCTCAAGGAGCGTGCAAGATAGTGTTGCTCGCACTTTTTGTAATGACCTTGCTCAAATGTGTCAAGTATCTGGCATGGTAGTTTTCTATCTACTTTATTGTACATTTTTTTTCTGTGTTATAAGTGCAGGAAAAGAAAATCTGACATCTAATAACACATGTTTTTTTCCGCAGGAATTTAATCTGGAGCCTGTTATTCCTATCTACAATGCCAAGCCTGAGCAGGTGGAGAAAGCTTTGAAGCATGTCTACCATGTGTCAACAAACAAAACTAAAGGAAAGGAGTTAGAGCTTTTGTTAGCAATATTACCAGACAGTAATGGTTCTCTCTATGGTAAGCCACATGAATGGATGGTAATAACTCTAAAAAATTCTCATACGGTATCAATCTTTGATTTAAAAATGCAAAATTTTCATTTCATCATCTTTTATTTTCAGGTGATCTCAAGCGTATTTGTGAAACTGACCTTGGTATAATCTCACAATGCTGCCTTACAAAGCATGTCTTCAAAATCACTAAACAGTATTTGGCTAACGTGTCTCTGAAGATCAATGTTAAGGTTTGTTTGCCCTTAATCATGTCAAAATGCATACATTCCTGCAGAAAAACTATTTAAGTTCTACTAATAATTCTTCGTTATTGCGTAAATGAACTCAATTTTTTTGAACAAATCCAAAGAAAATGTTGGCCGAATCAAAGCTAGAGATACTTTTTGGATTGACTTAAAATCCCAACTTATGAGGCAGAAATCGGGACACATTCATGCTATTTTATCTGTAGACAATGTAGCATCCTTTTTTTTTTTTATTATGTCAAAATTTCTCTCAATTCTCATAATTATATCCGATAATTAGAAAGTGTTAATTTACCCTCTTCTTGGTGCAGATGGGAGGGAGAAACACTGTTCTTCTTGATGCTGCAAGCTACAGAATACCATTAGTTAGCGACATACCAACCATAATTTTTGGAGCAGATGTGACGCACCCTGAAAATGGAGAAGACTCTAGCCCCTCAATAGCAGCTGTATTTATCTAATCTATCATCTACATTTTTATTAGCATTCTAATGTTTATTGAGGATTTTTTGCAACTGATACTTGCTTTCCAATCTATATAGGTTGTAGCCTCCCAAGATTGGCCTGAAGTGACAAAATATGCTGGTTTAGTGTGTGCTCAAGCTCATAGGCAGGAACTTATACAAGATTTATACAAAACTTGGCATGATCCTGTTCGCGGCACAGTTAGTGGTGGCATGATAAGGTAATGGTAATATGAATTTCACTCTGCTAATTCTGAATGTTGTTGTTGGTTGGTTCTCTAATGTGGCTATGTACCTTTTTCTTGTGCAGAGATTTACTGATTTCTTTTAGGAAGGCCACGGGACAGAAGCCGCTACGAATTATATTTTACAGGTCCTTATGTTTAATTTATGATTCACTATCTATAGTTCATGTTGATGAAAGTGGTTAGCTTATTGGTGTATTAACAAAGAAATTTAAACAGGGATGGTGTAAGTGAAGGACAATTTTACCAAGTATTGCTTTATGAGTTGGATGCAATCCGGAAGGTCAATGTCGTCAATTGCTTTCTTTTATCATACATTTAAAATTGTTGTTTTCATAACAAAAATATGTTTTGATACAATCCATATCTTTGCAGGCATGCGCTTCCTTAGAACCAAATTATCAGCCTCCAGTAACTTTCATAGTTGTACAAAAACGACATCATACTCGGTTATTCCCAAACAACCATAGGGACAGGAGCAGTACTGATAAAAGTGGGAATATATTGCCTGGTAAGTTGAACATTACTAAATTGCATACATACATAAATTATTTCAGAATCTGTTTGTTTTTAAAGTTATTGTCGAATAAGATTGAAATTTTTTCTTACTATAAATCTGTCTTTCAGGGACTGTTGTCGATACTAAAATTTGCCATCCGACAGAATTTGACTTTTATCTCTGCAGTCATGCTGGCATCCAGGTAGATACTATTCTGATTTTATATTTAGTGCACAAACGTTTCTCAAGATAACCAAGTTATTTAATTTTAAGATGGAAAGATTAAAAATGAACATAAAGTGAAACTCGATTATCTTGGATAATGTTTACCATTCAAATATAAACCTGTTATTTTCCTTAACTATGGATTCTGTTTTCATATGCAGGGTACTAGTCGTCCAGCGCACTATCATGTTCTATGGGATGAAAACAATTTCACAGCAGATGGAATTCAATCTTTAACAAACAATCTTTGTTATACATATGCTAGGTGCACTCGATCCGTATCCATTGGTAAGCCTGTTTTACATTAAAGAGCAATTGTTTCAGTTTTGCTCACAGTTATAAAGCACCCAAGTCTCAGCGTGTTTAGGAAGTCCATAACTTAAGTGTCTTCAAAATACTTTTTGTGCAGTTCCTCCGGCATATTATGCACATTTAGCGGCCTTTCGAGCCCGTTTCTATATGGAACCAGAGATGCAAGAGAATGGATCGACGGGTGATGGTAATTCTAGTCATAGCTCCAAGGGAACGACAAGAGCAGCTGGAGAATGTGGTGTTAAGCCATTACCAGCCTTGAAAGATAATGTGAAGAGAGTGATGTTTTACTGTTAGATTGCTTTAGATGTATGTTGTTAAAGTTGGCATTGTAAAGAGTATTCTGTGTCAATCTTCATTGTAGAAAATTTTGCTCATAGTTCTTTACATATGTTGATGGGAAGTTTTTCTGATTAGTCTAACAAAAACATTAAGCCAACAATCATGTTTATCCTGCATTATAGCTGAAGGAAAATTAGTCAAGTCAATGTAACATTTCATTGTCATTTCTCTATGTATATAAACAACCAAAAATATTACTAGAAACATAAATCTCAATTCTTGTTGGTCCATCATGTGTTTGGCAATCTGTGTAAGAAACTCACAGCACTATCATGCTATAATACTCACATGTCTTTTGCACCAACAAACGAGCCATGATTCCAATCCTAACACGTAAGTTGTGAAATGAAATGCAATTAACATGAACGTTGGAGTGATAGCAAACAAGAAACTGCATATATCAAATTAGCGTCGCATGCTAGTAATTAGTTCAAAACTTTAGGCAATGAGAGTTGAGCATGCACGAGAGGGATAAAGTCTTAGCATCAGTATATCCCACATCGACTAGAATACAAAGAAAGTGAACGTTTATAAACCTCTGACATTGTTGTTGCTCGCTGAGTTAACATTAACTTGTAACTCGATTTCTGGCCATGGTTCAGGTTTCATTGAGGGTGCCTTTTCTGAAAGGCATTGCGTGAGGCTGTCTAAAAATAAATAAATTCATTTGTCCGATTACGAAAAATTATAAGATATATTATAAATTATAAGGCATTGCGTGTACGGATAAGGATTTGAGTGAGTAATCAATATAATATATATAATATAATTTACCATTATACAATTGATAACAAAAAAAAAAAAGTCTTGCAATTCTTCTTGTGTTGAGTGGTGGAGCCATGGAGGAGTAAATTCAAAATACTGCAACATTAATACCGGTAGTAGAAGGCACAACTTCTCCAGTTTCATACTCATACATATCTTTCTCTCCTTACTTTACCTTTACCGTTTCTTACTCTCACATTCTTGATTGAAACCTTGGTAGAAAATCAAGGGTAGTTTTCTGACGAATACCAAGTGGAGTAGATTCTTCATCAAAATTTAGGTAGGTTCAGATTCTTCCCTATTAGCTGTGAAGCCCGATACGAGAATTCTCGTATCCCTGCATTCTCGTATCCCTGCGTATTCTGCACCGATACTTCTCGATACGTATCAGGAGAGCATCCGATAATTATCTTTTGCACTGGTTCAATACTTCCCAATTATTGTGTATGTAATTGATTAATCATCACTCTCTTAATCGTTAATATTATTTATATTTATGTTGATGTGCTACGAGCCTATGACTGATTTCTATGATTATAATTATATTGTACAGTTAATTATATAATTTTTTTTTATTAACGTATACTAGCCGTATCGTATCTTGATTTTTGAAATTTTTCTATATCGATGTAGTATTGTATCCGTATCGTATCTCGTATCCGGGCTTCACAGCCTATTAGTAATCATTTAACCTAAAATAACTGAATTCACGAAGCTAGATTATCTACTTTCTCCTCTATACAATGTAGTTAAATTATGTGATCATTATTTGTGTATTGAGATGATTCAGTTCCCTAATTTAGTGAAGTATTGAGTAATATATTGTTCAGTTTATGTCCTTATGAATAAGTCCTTTATTCTTGTACATAAGATAACATAAATTGTCTAAATTTATCCCTTTTTATGGTATGCTGTTAGAAACTGTGTTGGAGATCATTTTTCTGCATCATTCTCCTCCTAATTAATTAACATTGTATGCATAAGCATAGGAATTCAAATTATAGCACCAAATATTCAACATAGAATAACTTATTTTCTTTATCTATGGGTCAGTCATAAAAAGCTCTAGTTTCAACTTTTAATGCAGAAAAAGTAGTGGTGTTTGAGTTGGAATTTGAAAATGTCGATGTCAAACGAGTCAAGTTGGGTTGGGAGGAAGCCTGCGAAACGCGTGGGAGGAATGTCTGATGCTCTGTCAATTGCAACTGATCTTGGTTACTCCGTGTCCACACCTTCATCCAAGGTACCGATCTTTGTTTTATCCTCCAACTCGCATCAACTGTTTCAGAATTGGGGTTTGTTAAGACCGTCTCTTTTCTTCTAGGAAGTACGCAAGAATTTCTTCCCCTGCAACCGGGGAAAAGGGTGAGGATTTGATCAAGGTCTTGAGAGAACTAATCACCGTCCAAAGAAAAATAGCAGATTTGCAAGTCGAACTCCAAGGTCGAAAGGTTAGTCTTGCCCATTCTGGTTTTTTGTTGATTTGGACTTCCCCATCTAAGTGTTTTTAATGGCTGAATAACCAATGCTTTTTTTAATGATATTTAGATTTACCTATCTGTCTTCATTTTTTAATCATCTGAAGACTTGTGAAATTTTAGGATGATAAAACTGTTGCACATGTGAGTGAAATGGAGAACAAGATTGAGACGTTATCAAGGATTACTACTATTCTCAAAGATGTTATTCAGAACAAGGTATAACAAATACCTTCATTATTTTACTCATTAATCAATTGTAGTCTACAACAGATTGTTGTTAATTAATACCTCAGTCTGATTTGATTGTTTTATCGGTCTTTCGTTTGAAAGGAACTATGCCGTCAGTGACTAAACTCCATAAAATGCTTCAAGAGAGATATAATTAGTTGGTATTTAAACCAACAAAGATAATTTCTTCCTGAAGTTTCATTTTACATTTTCTTCTCCTCTTGTTTACTTTACTTGTTGAATAGTTCCTACCTTGGCATTGGTGTTCAAGTGATTCAGTTATTCATATAACAAGGCAATTTTTTTACAGCAAACTAGGCAACTTATTATGTACTTTTCAAATCATATTTCATCGTTCTTTAAAAAAAATAAAAATTTCATTGTTACAATTTGGCAGGATCGTATAATAGCTCGTATGCAGCAGCCGTATTCCCTAGATTGCATTCCTGTTGAAGCAGAATACCAGGTTGGTGAATATAATTTGTCATTGAATTAAATTTCGTATGCTAGAAAATGCAAACAAAGTTATTACAGTTTGCATTCCTTGACCCTAGTTTTCACCAACTATCTTGTGTTGCCTACCTTCAATGTTATTACAGTTTATTAGAAGCATCAAGGTTTTGAATCAGTGACAATGTTTTTATTCACTTAATTTTTCTTCACCTGGAAAATTAAGAACAATTGCTAGTCTATTTAAGTTCATTCTGAGACACTCAAATTGCTCTAAGTCATCAGTTAACTTGTAAATACGATAAATGGTTTTCTTTTTTAAATAGTTACCGTGAAACTTCAACGTGTGAAAAATCATAATTCTTGATTGGTGTATAAGAAACTAATCTTGGTGTCTGTCACACGCTCTCAAGGTTATGCATTGAACGAAATTCGATTTTTTCTTTTCCTTCGAGGAAATGCTTCGACCTATTCCGGTAGCCTTGGCATCGTGCACTCGGTACTTTGAAGCCATGTCTGCCAAAAGAGAGTCACTTGCAGCACTTCAAAAACTGAGAGTCGGCAATTTTGACTCCCCTTTACCTAAGACACCCACAAGAGATTCTTCTCAAATAGTACCTAGTGTTTCTGATTGTCTAACTTCACTTCCATCAGAATAATTGTACAAGCTAGAGGATCTTGTGTTACCCTCACTCAGTTAAACAAGAGTGTTACTTAGTTATGCAACATCTCTGTATCTTTCTGTGGTATATACTTCAATCGCCTGTACATATGAATTACACATCATTTTCAAAATTAAAGATGTTTGACTCATAGGACCTGTGACAACTTATGTGCGAAATACTCCACACTTCGCCTTTGCCATTGCAGCATTGCTAAAATTGGATGTGATTGACTTATGTGTGAAATAATATGATTTGTTTTATTTTCTGTGAACTAATTTAACTAATTATCTCACTAAATAATCTAATCATTAGCATACCTTAGATATTAGATATAATCATAAAATACCAACCTATCAAATTTGAAATCTTTATCACATGTTTGGACGAGTGTTAAACTTGACAAAATTGCGGGTCTGGAATTTTGTTCAAGCTTAAAGTGTTGTTTTTGTCAAAATTGTGTAGATAATTGATTCGGTCAATTTCACCGTCATTCCAAACATACACTTAAACACTATATCGTGTGTGCATGAGACAAGTGGAATTGAGCAGTAAAATCTTAATTTGTAGCAAAGTTGTTAAAATCGAAAGTTAACTCGTAGAAATGTACAATTTCGCAGGTCTATGTGCCAAGTTTGAGTTGACTTAGTTGTAAATTTGAAATTTAGTAAACTTGAAAATGAAATCAAATTTTACTAAATTGCAGTCTAAGTTGCGATTTACTTAGTTTACCTTATAAAAGTACTCAGTTATAAATGATAGTGTGAGATCTTTACTTGCAACTTTTTCATAGAAGGTTAGGTGAGTATAATTTTATCAGTCTAATGCTGGGTTCGAACATCAATAATAAAATTTCTAATTATCGGAAAAAGAAAAAAGGAGGATGCAATATGCCACAATGTTGTGATATATCAATTTTTTATAGAGAAAAATGAATTTATTTCAAACCTGGTTGTAGAAATAAAGAAATTAACGTTAGTGAGAATGGCTGTCGATTGGGCAATGCATGATCAAAATAAAGTAATAAACGGTGCATGGGATGTAAATAGATACATGATTATCTTTTTGCAAGTGCAATGTTATGTCTCTCATTAGAATTAGATTAGATGGCGTCAAAAAAGAATACGATATATACACTCATTGGATCAATATAAATAATGATGATGCAAATCGTACAGCTGCGTAAAGGCTAAATTTGATTTAGCTTGTAAGTTTATGTTAATGCTATAATAAGGATAGTTGAAGTAACTATTCATAAATACTATCTTAATTGAATCTACCATCTCTTCCACCTTGGAAACCTTTGAAATAAAGATATAGTCATCCCTACTCGTCTTTTTTCTCTCTATTTCAATCTAAATAAATAGTTTTAATATAGATTTAGATTTTTCTTCGTGATTTCATTGTCTTGAGCGGCGTTGTTTGAGTGTCAACGTTGTAGATTCAGAGGCTTGGATTTTTGTAGGCATTTTGTTGATGTATGCTATTAATTTGGATGATATGAGTTTGTTCGCAGATTCATCATTTACATTTGAAGCTATGTTAAATGATATACTATATCAATTTGAATAAATAAATATCGTTTTATTTTTATCAAAGAAAAAAGCACAACCTCGTTTGCAAAACAAACAAAACTCCTTTCAATCCTTTTCCCCTTCATAACAAGAGAACTAAAAGTCTGGAGCAAAGTAGAAAGATTACCGACAACAAAAATTTCACGACAAACCACGTGAATAATTTCATACCAAATAACACACTTGCAAAACCGCACTTAGTAAACAAATGCTCTTCCGCCTCCAAAATATCTTCACACCAAACACAACACGGGGTGCAGTCCCTTCCAAAAATCCTTATCCTACCTGAATTATTCCTTTTCAATAACCAAGTTAATAGCAATTGTTGAAAATATATCACTTTGAAGGAGCATAATTTTCCTACAATGTAGCCTCAAAAAATCCCCATTTTTTCGCTGCCGTTAGAAAAGGAGGGAAGGTATTTTTACTAAGACTTTGTTTGGGAGTTTTGAGTGGAGGGGAAGGAAAGGCTTAGAAGGGAAAGGGAGAAAGGAGGGAAAGTCTTCCCTTTGTTTGGGAGTTAAAGAAACCATCGAGGAAAGGAAATGGAGGGGTTATTTTGTAATTTATCTTGTAAGTTATAATTGAAATTTTGAATAATTATGATGACAAAATTGTCAATTTGTATGTTTAACCCCCAAAACCCCCAATTTGGGGGAACTTTAAAATTGGACAAATGAATCCTTCAAAATCCCCAAAACCTTTTCCTATTTTTTTAAAACTCCCAAACAAGGGAAGTATACACATGACAAAACCTCTCCAAAACCCAACTCGCAAACAAAGCCTAAGGTAAGTATAAATAACGTTAACCCGAAAAGATATCTTGAGTGTTTGCACCACAACTCCTATCATCTTTAGACATATACATTGGAATCGACGATGTAAAATCCAAAAAAAATAATTAAAAAGCTTGTTTAAAAGACAAATCACCACACCATTAATCGAACCTTACGGCGTTATTATTATAATGCAAGAAATGTGTGGAGTCGGAAAATTTTAACCAACTTGTTATGTGGATAGATATCAATAGTAAATTTTTAATGGCAACAATGACAAAATTATTACTCAGATAAATGATTTTTTCACCAGTGGAGGCAGTTGCCCATTTTGCCCCTTGTGTATACACATGGATTCGCCATGGTGAATCGTGAAAATTCAGTGGGACCATACCAAATTCAAAAAGATAGAAGGGAATGAAAAAAACGCGGGAATGTAACCGTTTTCTAAAGCACTCACTTCTTTCCTCTAACGTCTTAGCGAGTTTCTCATTTCCCGCTATATAAACACACACGCATTCCTTCACTTTTTCAAATCTCATTCACAATTCAAAATCTCTCTCTAACTTTCTCTCTCTAATTTTATCTCTGCATTCAAACTTTCCCTCCACCATCACGATGCTTGCAAGCTTGAAGTAAATCACAGAAACCAGATCCATTTCTTCTCCATTTCACAGTTTCAATTCCACTTCCATTTTGATCGGTTAATAAATTATCTATTCCGTCTTCGTTTTCAGGTCCGAAGAGTCAAGCGGCCAGATGCAGCTGGTTGAACGCGAAGACATGGAAGATGAAGAAGACCTCTTCGAAGCTATCGACAAGCGTAATTTCTCGAAACTCTGTTTTTCGTTTTTCTAGATCAACGTTAAAAAAAACGATCTCTGCATTTCATTTTCATTAGATTCACTTTTCGTTTTGAATTCACTTTTCTGCATAGCAAACCGATTAGAAGTATATATAATCATCATCCTCTGTTATATTCGTTTTCCTTCGCTCCGATTAATCGAAAATTTTGGCAAATTAACTTATACAGTTTCGTTAAACAGTTTAATCAAGTTTTGAGAGCATAATTCTATACTAATTCGATTATTGCTTAGACGTTTTGTCTCTGATTCAAAGAATTTGCGTCTTCGCAGTGATTTCGCAAGGAATTAATGCCGGAGATGTGAAGAAGCTTCAGGACGCAGGGATCTTTACCTGCAATGGCTTGATGATGCACACAAAGAAGGTTTAACTCTAAACACTTCTCGAATTCGAAGATCCAAGAATGTTTGAATTACGCTGAAGTTTAATCACTTAAATAATGTTGTTGTTATTTTTTCCGTAGAATTTGACTGGAATCAAAGGTTTATCTGAGGCAAAGGTTGATAAGATCTGTGAAGCTGCTGAGAAGCTTGTGGTTAGTGATTATAATATCTGAAATCTAAGTTAATTTAGAAACTACTTTAATTTTTATAATTTATCTAATTTTGATCTCTCATTTCCGATGCAGAATTCTGGTTACATTACTGGAAGTGATGCACTGCTCAAAGTACGTTGTTTATTTTGCTTCTAGTTTTTTGAATTATGGATTCCATTTTGTACTCTGTTAAGCTTAAGTAGATCTTAATTATTTTAATTTAATAATTTATTTGTACTCTGTTTTTGCAGAGAAAGTCTGTGGTTCGAATTACTACTGGAAGCCAAGCGCTTGATGAATTGCTAGGAGGTAGATTTTCAATGAGAATTTCTTTTTTATAGTTTTGCGTTTTTCTATTTATATGATTCGTTAATTTTGAATCTTATAAGTTTGTGGTTATTTTCTCTTTGAATTTATTTTTAATGTTTGATAAAGGTGGAATCGAGACACTTTCAATTACTGAAGCATTTGGAGAATTCCGGTATGAATACTGCATATACCTAGTTTCAAATGGATTTTATTCATTTTCAGTTTCAGAAGAAGTTTATGCTAACAATAGCACTTTATGTATTCAGATCTGGGAAAACACAACTTGCTCATACTCTCTGTGTTTCCACTCAGGTTTAGTTCCATCATCTATTATTTGTCATAACGTATTTTGTGTTAGTTAATATTAATGACTTTTATCATCTAAATCATGTGTTTATATCTATTATTGTATGCATTCATAGCTTCTCAAACACCAAAAAAATTTATGCGTACAGTGCTAATCTTATTCTCACGCACATTGAAATATTTGTTGTATACTACAGCTGCCAACTAGTATGCATGGAGGCAATGGAAAAGTTGCTTACATTGACACTGAAGGAACTTTGTATGCTTTTTACTCTTCGCTTTTAAAAACTATGATGAACTTCTAATTGATAACTTATATTGTTTTTTCAATTGATATTCACTTACCAAAGTTTTTATGTTTATTTGCAATGTAGTCGACCTGATCGAATTGTCGCCATAGCTGAGAGGTTTGGCATGGATCCAGGGGCTGTACTGGACAATGTAAGTTTCCTTTGTTTCATGTATGTATCATAACCTGATTGTGAATATTTTGGTGCTGACTGTTTACCAATTTCTGTTTGTGAATGCACAAGATTATCTATGCTCGTGCCTACACTTATGAGCATCAGTATAACCTTCTCCTTGGTTTGGCTGCTAAAATGGCTGAAGAACCATTCAGACTTCTGGTGAGATGTTACTCATAGAGTGGTATAGAAATGCCTTCGGTTGCAATATCATGAGATATGGAGAGTTGACTGAATGTATTTTTTGCAGATTGTGGATTCTGTGATTGCTTTGTTTCGGGTTGACTTCACAGGAAGAGGAGAGCTTGCTGAGCGCCAGGTGTGTGAATCTGTCATGAACTTGCACTAACAGATTTTTAATCCCTTTATGTCAGCTTTTACTGAAATGAAAAGGTTTCTTTGCAGCAAAAATTGGCACAGATGCTTTCTCGATTGATCAAGATAGCTGAGGAATTCAACGTTGCTGTTTATATGACAAATCAGGGTAAATTCACTCCCCCAGTCCATCCTGATTATTGCTTTTGTTCATAGCTTTCGTTTTTAGCTGTGGCTTTTATAATAAGACCAGATGCGTGTTGCTTATCTACGATACTGAGTTTTGGTTGCAGTCATAGCTGATCCAGGAGGTGGTATGTTCATTACTGATCCAAAGAAACCAGCAGGGGGGCATGTGCTAGCTCATGCAGCCACCATAAGGCTGATGTTCAGGAAGGGGAAAGGTGAACAGCGTGTTTGCAAAGTGTTTGACGCCCCAAACCTGCCAGAGGCTGAAGCAATATCCTTTATCAGACTTTTCCCCCTTAAAATAATCTATTCACTGAACTATAAATATTAATGACTTTGGCAAACTGAAACTGTGGTTTCTAACATTATAATCTGCCTGTGGTTGTTAAATCAACTTGAAATTACGAAACCAGTTATAGTACATTTGAGGAAACAGTTACCACTATAGTCTGCATGTTTAATCTTGACAATGTTACGTGTTCCAGATAACACCAGGGGGCATTGCTGATGCAAAAGACTGAAGGCAGCTGCTTCTGACTTTTAAGGCTATTCCACATCAGAGACTGAATATTATTAGTAACCTTAATCATCTTGATATATGCTTATAGTTTGTATTAAAAGTGATGATCCTTGAACACTTGGTATATTCCACTAGGTATATTCCAGAGGTACCATGCAAGTACCATTTAGATATGTTTCCTTTGTAGCAAGCAGCTGATATTTGGCAATTATAATGTAACTGAACAGTTCAAAATCTTAATGCCATTGACTTTCTGGGATGAGCAGATTTTTCTTATAGAATATCAATTACATTAACAATTTTAAGTAGGGGGCATAGTAAAACCTAAATGAAATGAAATCAGACGAAGGCAGTAAATTATCTTCACTTTAAGATGAATCAGTGTGCAAGTCAATATTATTACATGATATGTGCCAATAGAGTATGGTCTCAATATTTGCTTGCAAGCAACATGTAAATTCATCATATCATATCTCGGTTCAGCAAACTAATATGATAACTGAAGGTTTGGTAGATCCTCAAGTTATCATATGATGGTAACAGATGCCTCATTGTCATACATTAAGAACAGATAATCAAAACTTGAAAAATACAAGCCAGCTATAAATATAAAAGTCTTAGTTCAAATAAATGGAGTTGCAATCAGATATTATTAGACCAGTTAGCAGCACTGCCAACCCTTGGCATGCCAGTTGATTCCTTCTTAGCCTCTGCATCCACCTTGAAAGTTGCACCACATACTTGTCCAGAACTGTCAACCCTTGGTACAGGCTTCATTTCATTAAGTGGATGCTCAAAACTGCTCAAACCTCCAGATGTTGTAAAGAAACATCCTGAAATGAAATGTGGTAAGATTTGTTACCTCTTGCACGAAACCATTGTATGTACCATATAGACAGTCAAACTACAATACATGAAGAGCTTGAATGATATTCTAATTGCAAGGTAATATAAAGGTGGTTTCGAAACAAAACAAAATATTGTTTGTTATCTATCTTAAAGGAAAGCGGTATTGAAGTTTCAAAATCTTTTCACTTATCATTCCTTTCTTCCTCTTAATTCACTTTTAATGTACTTATGCTCATAACTTTTGAACAGGACATCTAAAAGGGAATGTTAAACAAAGGACACGAGGAGCTTGAATGAAATTCAAATTGCAAAGTAAACAATAATATAAAGGTGGTTGAGAAACAAAAGAAAGTATCATTTGTTATTTATCTTAAAGGGAAGTAGTGTCAAAGTTTCCAAATCATTGAACTTGTCATTCCGTTCTTCCTCTTGATTCACTTTTAATTTAAACTCATAATTTTTGAACAGAATTACAGTACGACTAAAAGGGGATGTTCAACAAAGGAACTTGTATAGTCAACAACTCTTGGTTATTACAATCTAAGTATTACCTTTTGGGAATGGTGCATAAGATTTCCCACAGCTCTTAATTACAATATCTGTCTCATCTGAAAGAACAAGATTTCCATCAGCATCAGTTCCCCAGAAGAAGGGAACACTCCCATCAGCATCCTGTTACATAAAAGACCCCCATATGGATGCCAGGTTAGAGAAGCAAACAATTAGCAAATATGACAGCAAAAAAGATGGACCTAGAATAACTCACCGCAGAAATAAATGCATTTTTAGAGCCACTGTCAAACAGAATAAACGCAAATTTTCCCTGAAAATCTCTCACGACCTGAGAAGCAGGATAGGGACCACGGTCTCTTAGAGTTCTGTATGCCTCTATGACAATGATCACTTCATTTGCAGTTTTGTTCAATCCATATTGTTGTTTAAGATTAGCAACATTCTCAAGGTGGCCTTGAAACAAGCAGAAAATGTCATCCACAACCGCGAACAGCCTAGCAACATAAGAAAAGAAACATAAATAATAGTTTCTCATGAAAAAGGATCTAAATGTCTTTCACTAGATCCATCGGTAAGGATCTAACTTGATTCAAGATTTTCAAATATCATGATTTTGGCAAATAAAGCATTTTGCCATAACAGGTCAAAAAGAGAAATTTCAGCTTAACATGAGAAGAAAGATTAGGCAAGTATTGCGTTAAGGTCTAACCAGAAACATAATTGGTAACCCCATGATATTTTTTTCTTTATCTCATTAAATTACAATAATATGAAACCAAAGGGAAGTTAGAAGTACTGGTTGGAGTTGATATCATATTATCTGACCATAAGGTTACATATTAAAGTTGTGGAATCAGTTTCTTGTCTATGATAGACCCACAATGGGTAAAATCTTTCCCTAGACACAACTATTGTATGAGCTTTATAAGTTGCCTTTTGTTTACAATAACAAGATGCAACAGAAAAAGGTCAAGGTCATAATAGAATGATTAAAAATGATACCCAAAACTATCTTAGATTATCTACTACTACAGGGGAGGAAGGGCCAAAAGAGGGGTGAGAATATTCTAACAAAAAAGTATAGTTTCAGATCTGTGAACAAACAATAGTATTATTTATAAACTATAACACAACCAAAGAACCTAAGGAATTTTATGTATATGATATAGTATCATGGATTAATTTTTACACAAAAATGAAACCACTTATGCCCCTTTCATCAAATTCTCAATCCAAACAACTACGTGCCAATGATTTTTCAAATATTAAATAACTTAATAACACATTACTTACAAACAAAAAAAAAAAAACACTCCTACGTTATTGTTTGATTTGAGAACGACAAAGATAAGAACTTTTCCTTAATTAGATGTCAATCAAACAGTATAAACTAATACTATAGAAGGATCAACTATATACACCTTTAACCCACAAGACAAACAAAGTGATTAAAACATAAACATAATAAAGAGGAAAATATAAAAAACCTAGATCAAGGTTGAACTAAAGTTAGGGGGTTTTATTATTAAATAATCCAAAATAAAGAAAAAACATGAAAGAAAAAGAAAAGGGTTAGTGAACCTTGGGAGGAGAAAGTTCTGCTGATTAAGAGAATAGGCTAAGACACCGGAAGAACCAAGGTTAACGGTGACAGAGCCAGGGAACTCAGATGAGAAGTGTTGAGCGAGAAACCCGTCTTTCAAGGCTGAAACAGAGTTTGACTGAGGGCTTTGGAGACCCTCTGGGCTCTTTGCAACAGATTTTTCGAAAACAGCTAGCATTTTGTGTGATGAAGAAGAAGGAGATGATTGTTTTGTGCAGAGAGCGGTTTATGTTGAGATCGATAATATAAGGTTCTGGTGTTTATGGAAATGGAATACAATAGAATCTCAATTACCCATTATACCCCGTATTTTTTGGGATTTTCCCCCAAATTTTATGCTTCATATTATATGTTTCCTTTTATTTATATATGGTCAAGTTCTTATAAAAAAAATCTTTTATTTTTTTTGAAAAACATATTATATTGTATAAACTAGCTTTAAAACGATTTATGTGTATAAATTATAAATGGTGATTTTTTTGTCTCCCACTCCCCTTATTTAACTTTGGTGTATTTTGTTCTCGTCTTAATTTTTGGGCCATTTTCAATGAGGTGGTTTATTCATTTATGATGCGACAACGTTTACTAAGCATATAAAATATTCATGTTAATAAAATTATGAGATGACCTATTAATTTATTTTTTGAGTAATGACCTAGTTATTTATAATGTTGCAATGTTTATTAAGCACATCAAATATTCATGTTAGCAAAAATATGACTAAAAAATGTTGTCATATGATAAATGAATAGACCACGTCATAAAAAAATTATTGCTTAATTAGACTTTTGGTCCCCTAAGTAATTTGTTGTTTTCATTTTGGTCTCATAACTCGTAAAATCAACGTTCCAGTCCCTCTTGTTTTGCTCCGTCAATCAAAAAGGTCCATGGCCGTTAAATTTAACCTCAAATGTCTTTGGTGGACCAACCTTAAAAGTGGTCCACCATAGATCCTATTAATTTTTTAAATTTAACTGTTTGATCTTTTGTTTTAAAATGGAGCCGTTGGATAATGCATGTTTACTATATCTTATTGTGCATCACCAACATCTAATTTTTTCATCTTTCTTCATCTTCATCCTCATTTTCATCCATTGTTCAACACCAAAGCCCAGAAGAAGGAAAAAAAAAAGTAAAAAATCATCAACGGTTCTAGAATCATCATCATCATCATCTTTGTTCTTAATTCATTCATCATCAAGACTCATTTTTCTCCAACACCAACAACAACCTAAAATCATGATCTTAATTCTCATTCTTATTCATTCATTCTTTAAGAACAATAATGATTTCAACAAAGATGAATTAGAAAAAGGAAAAAAAACGTTAATACTTCACCCCCAAGTCTCACGAACACATTAACTGCACATTAATACCTCTAATATGGTATTCCAAAGAAATGAATCTGGTTTAAGAATTTTGTCGAACACATTGACTGCATAATTCTAATTCTTTATTCATTCATTCTTAATTTCCTTTTTAGGTTACTCATCATGAATTAAAAAAAAAAACAGATTTCAAAACACATCAACAGATCAACCACACAAAAAAGGATTCTCTCATCATCAACAACACATCAACCACAACAGCAGCAACACAACAATAACACCACAGAATCAACAGATCAACATTCACGTTTTTCTTCAACAGATCAACAATTTCAATTCGCGTTTTTCTTTATGAAGATCTGAGGCAAAATAACCCTTTCAATTCGCGTTTTTTCAAAAGATCAACCGTTCAACATTTTCAATTTTTCTCGCGTTTTTCTTCTCTTTCTCACACAACCCTTTCAATTCGCATAAGAAGAGAGAAGATTCGTGAAGATCTGAGGCAAAAGAATAGAGAAGATGGAGATCTTCAACCTATAATCAATTTTACTCGTGAAAGAATTGCGAGGTTTGTGAAGCAAACAGATGATGAAGAAGATCTGAGGAAAAACAACAGAGAAGATGATGAAGAGGAATTTAGGTTTTTTTTAAAAAAAATCTGGAAAATATTGATATAGATCTGAGGAAGAAGAAGAGAGAAGATGATGAAAAGTAAAAAAAAGTTAAGTGTTGACGGTTCACTATTAAATACAATGGACCTGCAATCAAATGGTTAAAATCAAATCAAAAAATTTAGACATTAAAAATTTAACGAAGGGGGCCTTTTTGACTGACGGAGCAAAACAAGAGGGACTGAAACGTTGATTTTGCAAGTTAAGGGACCAAAATAAAAACAACAAATTACTTAGGGGACCAAAAATCCGATAAAAATTAAATGGGGAGGTTTGGAGGGTTTTGTATGGTGCACAACACATGAAAAAAAAATTGAACAAATCAAAATGAGATATATAAGCATCAAAGGGCTATCCCTCTAGCACAAGGTGTGCCAAAGAGAGTTGCCAATAATTACATCAGAGTTTGAAGCAAAATAAAAGCATTAGTCAGCACTCAAGCATAAAAATGGGCTTTGACACCAATCATGATATTTATAATGGTCTTTCAAAAAAAAAATGATACTTATAATGATAAACAACAAATTGTGATTTATACAACCAAAATGAAAGAAGTTTTATGTTTTCCAAGAGCCGGTAAAGATTGCTCTCTGTAGCACGGAAAATCCTAGCATTCCTTTCCTTTCAGATGACTCAAACGCTTGCAAACCAGAGTAAATACATTAAAGCAGACCGCGATTTTGCAAGACCAGAGGACGTACCAAACTGGAGATAATGGTCGGCAATGGTTAAGGGATATGCTGAATGAAAAAAATTAAACGACACAGAAAAAATTTAATGTCATAATTCAACAATGTAAAATAACATAATAGGTTAAGTGATGATGAAAAGGAATGTGTTCTAAGAAAGAAAACAAACTTTACCCCAACCTCCTTCATCATTAGGTGTTCATCAGGTGTTTAATAATTTTGCGTAATAAACCTCAATATTAATGTAATTGTACTATGAAAGATAAGATTTATTAATAATATAATAATTTGATTCATTTTGTCATTTTAAATTATGTTTTCTTGATATTATACACCAATGTTATTTTGTAAATCTGGACAATTCAAGATTTCTGATTTTATAATCTAAATTGTTTTCAAATTTAATAATTCAAACAAAATGTATTTTGAAAGAAAAAAATTTGTGAGAAACACATGAGATAAAAAAAAAAGTAATAGTCAAATAAACCCTCGTCTCAAGAATGATCAGTAGACCCTCGTTGTTTATTCAATTTCTCATACGGGGCAAAGTGAAGAACGTATGAATGGTGTTGGTAATCAATAGACCACTGGTGTTGCTTACCAACTTCATCCAATAATTTCGCCCACATACATACAACCACGAAGAACATGAATATTATAAAAGATGTCTGATTCTGTGTTTTCAAATGATTTTGATTTCAATAACAATTTCTCTCTCCTCTCTTTTGTTCAAACTAATCTTTATTTTAGGTGTATTTTTATATAGGCTTAAATGCACTTTTAGCCCTCTATGTTTGCCTCTGTAGCAATTTTGGCCTCCTATTAAAAAATTATTTTCCAGCCCCCCAACTTTACCCCCTTTTGCAATTCAATAGCCCCCCCTCCTATTTTGACCCAATCAAAGTTCACTGTGTAATTTAAAATTAAAAAAAAACAAAAAAACAAAAAAAAATAATTATTAGCCTTGTGATTAAAAATCAGTGGTCAAGATTAAAAGTCCTCACATGCTCTCTCTCTTAACTAATTTCCCCTCCTCCATTCATTACTACTTCATTTTCTCTTTCTTTCTCCAAATGAAGAACAACACCAGCAACTTTTGAAACGTTGTGGAGAATAAAATTGGGTTATTCATATATGAACGAAACGCTTTACGATGTTGATTGTGTAGAGAGAATTTTATTTTATATCACTTTTTGAATAGATTTGAAGCAAGAAACTCCACTGCCAATGTAGTGACGGTTGTAGAAGTAATCGAAGAAGGAGAAGCAGCCGAATCGAGATATCCGGCGATGATGCTCACTGCAAAACTCATTGACGGTTATCTCTCTGAAATAGCTTCAATGATTTCAAGCTTCAATGATTTTAGCGTAATACATTACACAAGTTTCAATGACTTCAGGATTCAGTTCTGCGTCTTTCACCGCAAGAATCAATCGTTTAAATAGAGGTACACGGAGAAGCTCCAGTACCGGCGTTGTTTCTTCTTCCGGCAACATCAATTCTATTCCAAAGAATCTGTTTAGATGCAGATGCTGCAACTTCACAATCAGAGCAATTTTTTCGGCAACCAGAGTTATGGAAAACAACCACGCCGGAGATATACTCTGTGATTAACGTTGTTGGAAACTGGAAATAGAGGATTGAATAAAAGTTCCAAATCGTATGATGGTTGTGGTTGTCATCATGCTTTCAGAAAAATTGCAGCCAATGGTGGTGGTGGTGGATGATTTGACTTAGAAACTGGAAATTTGCAATTGTTTTGTGGGGGTGAAGATAAGAGAAGAAGAAATGGGTTTTATTAGACCGAAGGAACACAATAACACTTATATTGAATCTTTTAATCTTGACCACTGATTTAATCCTAAGGCTATTAATTATTCTTATCATTCTTTTCCATTTAAATTTAATTCAATAATAGCCTTTGACCAGGTCAAAATAGGAGGGGGCTACTGAGTTGCAAAAGAGGGTAAAGTTGGGGGACTGAAAAGTGGTTTTTTTTAATAAGGGGCCAAAATTACTACGAAGTCAAACATAGGGGGTCTAAAATGCATTTCAGCCTTTTATATAATGTGTCTACACAATGTCAATTTTTTTTTAATGTTCAAATATCACTATCCACTTAAATATCCCATCCCTGGTACGGGATATAGGCTATAACACACCATACAAGCCATTTTATATAATGTGTATACACAATGTCAATTTTTTTTTTAATGTTCAAATATCACTATCCACTTAAATATCCCATCCCAGGTACGGGATATAGGCTATAACACACCATACAAGCCATCAATTGGCTTCACTACATGAACAAGAGAGTTCCACACCCATACTTGATAGAAGGGGCTTGTTAACGAGTGTTCTCAGAGTACTCTTTAAGTATCTCTAATGAAGAAATTATTCTTTAAAAAAAATTAAAGACTTCAATTTCTAATATAATAAATGCACAAACTTTCATAAAACTTTACCACTTTATGTGTTTAAAGAGTGTCCCAGAAGCACTCCTTAACATTTTCCCGGCTAGAAAGGATTCTCACTATAAAGCTTAAATGATTTTAAAAATAAATAGTATACATTAATTTCTTCTTTGTGTGTTTTTAGCATTACCGGTTGAAAGTGTTCGAATTCTGTAAGTAGACCTCAAATGGTAAAAAAAACTTCAAAATATTTGATATATTGATGTGAGAGTCTGAATATGCAATTTCTAACTTCTTGATGTATGTCTGAATTTATTGCTTATCACTGAATTCTTTAAAACAAAACCTAAAAAACGTCCAATACCAAAAGAATCTTAACCAATCAAATAAAATTGGTTTGAGTTGACTATTTTCGCAATATTTTCTCACGAAACTCCATCAAACCAAATTGATGAAAAATGGGTTGATTTGGTTCAGTTCAATTATATTGACATTTTTTTAAATGAAAAATAATATATGATGATTGAAAAACATAAGATATTTTTAAGATCAGGCTTCTGACATAATGTGAAAGAAATAAATAACCATAAAATATAGTAGTTTGATTCAAATTTAGGTGGTCAATTTTGAATGACTTAAAATCCATATAGGTTGAATTTAATTAGATTAATTTAGACCCAATTTGACAGAAGAAAATGGAACCAATATACTTGATTGAGATTTAATATTTAGGTTCTTATGTCTCTAATCGAGAGTAAGGATCCTCACTATTTATCAAAATAAATTGAGTATGCAATTTGAAGAGAGATGGACACAAAAAATAGAGAATGAGTTATGTCATTGAGTTAATTCCTCTTTCCATTTATTCTCTCAATTACTATAGTTTTTAAATGTTTTAGGATAAAAAAGATTTGGACTTGTTTAATGTCACATTTTTGCATTTATATTTTCAAAACTATAGTAATTGAACAAATGAAGATGATAAAAAATAAAGAAGATCTTAACTCCATTAAATATGTTTCACCATCGTTAATTATTTTATTTTTTAAAAAAATTATTAATTATTTTATATTTTTTAATTTTTTTTGTATCTGAAGAAATTGAGAGAATCATGCACGGAAAGATCCTAACTCCCTATCCCAACTTCAACTTACCGATTGTGCCGACATATGGCTAATTAATTAAATTATTAATGTAGCATCAAAATTGATGCCAATTGCCCTTACATTAAGGCCTTTGTTTACAATCTAGATGTTCTCCCCAATAAAATATTAGTAATTTATTTGCAAGGGGCGGTTGCTACTTCTCGATATTAAACGTTACTCACTTCCTTTCAAAATGAATTTCACTTTAACCAAAAAAAGTATTTTAAAATGAATGTCATTTTACATTTTCAATACAACTTTAATTTTTTTCTTCCAACTTTACTCTCTCCAACTTTTATCTCACGCAATTTTCAATGCAACTTTAAGTTTGTCTTTTTCTTATAAAGTAAGGGCAGTTTAGTAAAAGTGTTATGTCTAATGATTATTTCATTTCATTCTTTAACATGTGTGCAATTGGCTAAAACGACACTCGTTTTAAAACGGAATGAGTATTTTCTTTGGTGCCGATATTAAACGTTTAACAAAACTTCAAAGGTTTTATCAATTGGTAAAAAAATATGAGTTAAATATGTTTTTGATACTTATAAATATATCAATTTTTTTTTTTAGTTTTATTAAAAAAATTCTTTGACTTTTAGTCCTTTAAAAGTTTTCTATCTTCACTTTTGATCAATTTTGCATAAGTTATTATTAAAATTTTTCAACAAATCATAAATAAAATCCATTATATTTTTTGGTTAATTATTAAAAACCATATATAATTATTTTTTATTTTAGTATCAAAATATTTTTTTATGTAATTTTAATTAAAATTATGAAAACCATATATAATTCATTTGATCATTAACCAAATTATGAATAACTTCTTCAATGATACCATTCTCGACACAATTATTATCTGAGTAAAAATTATTGTTGAAATGACTAATAATGGTCTCCTCAGTCTAGTTTTTTTTTTTTTTTTGAAAAAACTCCTCAATCCAGTTTTTTTTTTTTTTTAGAGAATAGGTAAATTAACTCCTCAATCCAGTTGAAATTAACTAAACATAAAATTTGGATATCACAAAGAATAGGTAAGTGCTAACCGGTGTCCCAAAGATGCTAAAAGAAGAAATAATATTGTAGTTATTACATTGAAAAACTGTGTAAATAATACTAAAAAGGTAAAAAAAATGTTTCTTTTTATGGTAACACTTATCTTTTTTAGCATCCATAACTGGTGTCCGGGGCTCTAGTTAGTATGACCCAAAAGAATATACTCTCGTGATAATTTATAAATATATTTAATGTTTAATTAAATGCCAATATTTACATGTTTAAAGGGACTAAAACAATAAGTTGACATATTTATAAGGGCCAATAACATATTTAACTCTAAAATTAAGCAGTGGAAGAGGTGGATTAGGATTACACGTTCTAACACCGTATGGAAGTGGAGCTGTTTGGTTTTGGTCATCTAATGTCTACTCAACGGTGAAGATTATTTACTATTTAATGAAAGTGTAATGTTAATCAATCAATCTCGAATTAATGCCTGAAATCGATTAATATCAGGTAAATATGATTTTTTTAGAGAGTTTGAATAGGTCAATTGGTGTGAAGTTGAGTTAAAAGATATATAGCATGTTTGTTATTGCGTTTTTCAAACCACGTTTTATGGAAAACCACAACAATTTATCACGTTGGCACAAAAGCTCTAAAGGCCTAGTTTCATAAAGTCATGTCAGTTTTGCTTTGATAATCACACCGGCCATGCTTTTGGGGTTGTAAACTCTATACCAAACACATACTAGGTTTTTAGTTCAAATTCGAAGAAATAAGTAAATATTATTCTAACAACTAACTACTACTCCCTCCATTCCAAAATATAAGCAAATTTGACTTTTTAGGTTCATTCAATTAATGATGTATGTGGTAATTGGACCACATACATCATTAATTGAATGAACCTAAAAAGTCAAATTTACTTATATTTAAAAACGGAGGAAGTACGTATTAACATTTGTTCTTTTAAGAAAAAGTATTAACACTTTCCATTCAGTCTTTAAAAAAAATTGACATCTAGAAGAAATGAATTTATTTCTTATTGCATTGGATCCAAACTCCCTACGTGTAAGTTGGAATTTTGACTACATTAAGAAAATTTCTTTTCCTAGTCTCTGCACCTCTCGTGCCATTCGATTCTACCATTTTACCCTCATTCAGATTATATAATTTGAAAAGATATTGAGATATTTTGGATTATAGTACAATCCAAATGTGGTTCCTTCGATCGGTCCCTTCGAACTATACTAACCAAATATAGAGAACAAGGTTCTCACTTCGTTGTTTTAGAGCTTCATTTGGGTGTGAACCGAAAACACTCATCTGAGTCGATCGACGAATGACGATATTCAAGATTGTCTACTCTCCTTGTGTCTTTGTGGTTAAGATGACTATTAATTTAGTCCAACTTATCCATCAAGTTAGACAATGTAACATCAACAAGGATCCTAAACAGGCTGGGTTTCCACATGTTGTAATTTTATTGCATCTAACTTGGTGTTCATATCTACTGAATAAGTGTTCATGGTTATGTGATGTGGTTTGCAAATAAACTAAACACGTCAATTTATAGAATGTTATGTGCGTTGAGGACCACATAAGTTGTCGGTGCAACATGGACTACAAAAAAATCATGTATTTGACTAGTTAATATCTGAAATACAATAAACCCTTAAATGCATAAGTTTTATACATTTTAGGTACATCTCATGTTATATAATATGAACCAGTATAAATGGTATTTGAATTATATAATATGAAAATGTTCAGACTGTGGACAATGACGTTACCAACAAGGTTTGGACGGTTGGTGGTATAGTTAGCAAATTTTGGGCCAATTATCCGTTTTACACGTTCTATTGTCTATAATTACAATCTATATGGTCCTTCACTCCTTTAGCTATAAATACCTTTTATTTCTTCCATGTTTTTCATTCTAAAACTCAACTTCTTTCCTTTTTCATTTTGTTTCTTATTTTTCTTACGTCGATTATTATGTCATTGTTTTACTGTTGGCCCTTCATACTATCCCAAAGCTTCTTTGCGGTATTTTGTGAGGTAGTATGATCAGCAACATAGACCTTTGTATCAATAGTCACGGGGTTAGTATGATTGGCCAAAGAGAATTGTTTCTCTCCATCTTGTATTCTATATTAGTTTGGATCTGGGATAGTTCATATTAACTTCCACTTTCTCCTGATTTATCATCTTGTGTTTCCATCTTCTTCCTCTGGTTTCTTGTACTATAGATTTAGCTTTAGGTACCAAACATATTTGTACTACGGAGTATTATATTAATGTAAATGTATTATTAAATTGTGGTAACTCATCAGCTTTTGTAGTCTTATTTAAGTTATGTCATTTTGATAAATCTTATTGAAATAATGTAAATGTATTATAATACATTTACATTATTTCAATAAGATTATAATACATTTATAATCAGAAATGGTCAAAATGGAGGGCACGCGGGGGATAAAGAGCGTGAGAAGAGAACTTACAAAAAAAAAATGGACGAATGGGTCAAACTCGGCCCATTATCGGACAACAACCTTGAAGCAAATTTGAAATCACATTGAGACTCTAGTCTAAGTGAAATCATTTGAATGTCATTTTCTTAATAACTGATTTGAAATAACCAAAAATTTACAAAAAAAAGAGGTATCAACACAAAAATTAAAGCAATAGAGAGATAGTAAAAATATAATGCGAGTATAAGAAAAAAATTGTCACAAAAATTATCAAAAAATAGTTGTACAAATATCATTTCTCAAAAAACAAATAATCTTGTATTATAGTAAATTTTATATCTAATTGGTATTATATCATTTTTTTTACGCAATAAACACTAGTTAACAAATCTCCAAATAGAAATAATTAGTTAAAAATGACATTAAATGCATAATTTATTATTATTTTTACTTCAAATTTAAGCGCGTGTACAAACACATGAAAATTACAATGGAATGTAAGGTACGCAAACAAAAAGCTACACCGCTAAGCCTTTTTGGTTGACAAAAACAATCTTTCATGGACCTATGAGACACAACATTGTTATACATGACTCTTTGAACTACGCAGGAGACATTGCATTACTTTGTATACTCCTTTGAACTCTATTTAGAAGGTCAACGGTCTCTGGTGCCAGGGAGCCAGAATGTCAAACACAAATAGTATAAAATCATAAATAATTCGCACATGAAATAGTCACAATTTTATTGAAGCAAATGATTTCATAAACATACATGATTGAAACAAAGCAAAGTCAAGCATAAAACATCAAAAGGGGAAACCAAACTCAGTATTACACTTGGTTACTAGGATGTCAATTATCTGCAGTTCAAAGTGCTAAGTGCATTGCATCAATTTTCCTAAAGCCTAACTAAACATCCCTTTCTCCTATGAGTAGGCATAGCAAGAAACACTTCCCTCCAATGAGGATCCATAATTTTTTCACAAGCTTTCATATAAATGTCATCTGTAACATCTTCAATCTTGTCAAGAGTAGTCACACACTCAGTAATCGAAGAACTGGCATTTATACTCCTGGACTTAAACCTCTCCTTTTCAGCTAAAAGAAAAGCTAATTTTGCCTCAGATGCTCGAGTCCATGCTACTAGTGCATTTACCAATGCATTTTTTGAATATTCTTTTTCATTTGAACTATCTTCAAGTGTATTCAGTGAATCTGTGTTATCATCTGAACTATCTCCATCTATTTGTGTTGATTCTTGTGAAGATGAATAATGAAATACTCCAGCTGCAATATTTCTGTTGTTGTTCATCATCGTTGTGTTGATTCTTGTGAAGATGAATAATGAAATACTCCAGCTGCAATATTTCTGTTGTTCATCATCGTTGATGCGTGGCGTCGGAGATCATGCCCTTGCTCGCTGTGAGATTTTGCACCGAGACACCGTAAAAAGCACAACGGAGTTCGAATTCTGATTTAATAGTTATTTACTCCTACCTTTTTTTTTTTTTAAATAAAGTTATTGAAATCATAAATAATTCAAAATTACAGCAACATTGTTTTTAAACTTTAGCCATTGCTAGGGAATTAATTTGACTTGATTTAATATGAATCATAACATTTAAATGATGTATGACTTAACCCTACAACAGTTAAAAAAAAACAATTAACATGATCTCATGAAGTTCAGGAATGAAGACTTGAGTTTAACACACGGAGTGAGGATACGGGGGCTGTTGATTCATAATTCCATCATATGCACAAATGAATTACCATCTTCCAAAATAACATTAAGGAGAACAATTTCTTCAAAAAAAAAATATGAAGGAGAACAACAGAGCATATTTAACAACAAATTCTCAAATAACCATCTTCTGTTCCAATAAGAAACAATCGAGAGAAAGGAAGTATACTAATACTTGATAATGCTGACAAGCTTCTCATTCCGTTATCTGAAGAAACATAGAGTTTCTGGGGGATAATGTGATGCTGCCCATCCTGTGTCATGAAACCATATAATCATGACCAAAATTTTGAAAAATAAACATCATCATTGAACAATGACATTGAACACAAAGGAATGGAGGCCCTACAAGGCAATTAAACATCATCCCTTGGTATATAATAATCTTCCACAAAAATTTGATTAATTCCACTGCTCTCTCGAAGTTTTAAAATAAGGCAATTAACATGAAATGATATGTGTCATGATTTCAGTAGAGAGTATATTAAGGGAGGACTGAATTTTTTTTCCTTAGCAAGCACATGCACTGCACTCCCTTAAGGGTGTGTTTGTTTAAGCTTTAAAGAAAATAAATTTTGTGTTAGAAAAATCTAGAGATATTTTTTTAGCGATTTTGAAAAAAATCTGAAGCTATTTGTGTTTGTTTACTATCCAAAAAAATGATTTTTTAAAAAAAATGATTTTTAACTAGTTCATGTCCTACCTCCTTATGTTTAAAAAAAATAGATTTTGAGAAAAGCTAATCCTAATAGCTTTTCATTTTAGAGTCAAAATAGATTTTTTCGATAAAATGAATTTAAAAAAAAATCCTAAACAAACACTTAAAAATGATAAAATAGATTTTTTTTACTAGAAAAATATATTTTTTCATAAAAGAATCCAAAACAAACGGGGCCTAAATCTATCAAGAGATGATTGGCAGGAACGGTGAGTTATCTATAAACGATTTCAGGATATCCATCATTTATTACCGGAGAGTGAAATCTATTTGAACAACCAAAGGAAAAAGAAATTCACATTCTACGTGGGTGTGAGCCTAAAAAATGAGAAGCATACCGTTTCAATGGCAGATTTAGACAAGGAAAGAAGCCCAATCCTATTCCGGGAAATTGAAATAACATCTTGGCCCCAAATGGAGAAACTGGATATTCCATCTGAATGACCTCTGAAAATAATGGGCTGTGATGGTAAATTCCTGCATGAGTAATAAAGAAATAAGCTACATGATATATCTATCCAGAAATCTGAAAGAAAGCTTGTCATTATCAATTAGTTTCTTACTTAGGAATATATCTTCAAATAAACATGTGTTGTATATCAAGCAGACTGTAGAGGACTCGAATGTATGAAAACATACAAGACTGTAGGTTAAACAGGTATTTTTTATTTTTTTTTGTATCATTTTGATTACTAGGAAATTAAAGAATTCCCTAGAGTGCAATTACATGCATCTACATCTAGTATCCTTAAAAAAAAAAAATGCATCTACATCTAGTAAAAACATTCTTACTACGGAGTTTATAAACCACCATATGTTTATATGGCATAAAGGGTGATAAGATAGGAACAGGTATAATGACAGACACACTTACATTCTCAAGTCCCAGACTCGTAAAGTTCTGTCCAGAGAGCTGGAAATAAGCAGATGTTCCTCAGGTGATGCCAACTGTAAACAAAGACATTGATGAAGCTGTGAGTAAAATCAATTGTGTAGTCCCTAATATTTAGAAATTTGAACCACATACCTTTGTTACATATCCATCATGAGCACGCCAAGAAGCAACGACATTTCCACTCTTTGCATCAAACAATTTACAGTGACCAGAACTTTGTCCAGTTGCAATTAAAGATGGTGAGGTGGAAATTCCACCTGCCTGCGCCTTGCTAGAACCAGAGGAACATACAGCAGAAATAAGTGAATGAAAACTAGATTCATTAGATTCCCCTCTCCAGATATGAAGCTTTTGACCTCGAGCAACATCAATGAACCTGTGCAATACAAATAAACCTTTAAGTTGAAAGGCATCAACATATTTTCTAATGTGTATCTGATTGAAATAGCAACTAAATAAAACATAACTAATTCACCTGAGAGAACCATTTCCAGTGCCAACTACAAGAGTTTCGGCAGAGTCTAACAGATGCATACAAGTATAAAGGCTTGAATCAAAAGCACTAGACAGCATTCCATTTGACAGAGTATTCAAATTAAGGACATTTGCCTGGTCACTGGTAATTTTTGGTACAGATGCTGAATGGTTTGTGGGATGGCCAGATTCCGTTTCGGACTCGGCAAATACTGATATTTGCTTCCCTGTTTGACTATCCCAAATATGAATTGTTCCGTCACAAGATGCCACTCTTCCACTAGATGATAAAATACAAATATCGTTTACAACCTAAAATTTGAGATGAATAATAAGTGTTACATTCCTAGGAAAAGTTACGTAGAAAAATACAAATTGAAAAGCCACTTGAAGTGGAAAAAACCTATAAGCATAGCTCAACTCAAGGTCAAGGAGTAATTGTTATGATTGGCTATACTAATAGTTGAATTTTATTGCACTAGTACCTAATACATCAAATTATACCAACACCCCTTTTGTTTAAAATCTTCATTCATCAGGCTTCACTTTGTAGTTAGCACATTTGATACCATAGCTGAAAAAACCTATAAGCACAGCTCAACTCAAGGACAAGTGTAACTATCATGATTGGCTACACTAAAAGTTTTATTTTACTGCACTAGCTTCTGATACATCCAATTATACCACATCCCCTTATGTTTAAAATCACCATCCATCACACTTCACTTTGTAGTTAGAATATCGATAGCATTGTAGAAACTTAACAGTACCATGGGAAATATGTAAATACTACAGGGTTGTACACCAAACAGTAGTTTTGTATGGTTGCAGAGTGTTATTTTCAGAAAAAGTGAAGAAACTAACCTCCTCATGGCCATAATAGCCGGACAGACAGTTAGTTCGGCTCAATTCCCACTTCATAACAGTTCCTTTATATCCTTGGCCAATTCCCGCAGTATAAACGGTAGATTCATCCTGATGAACAGCCAGAGACCTCACTGCTCCATGATGTGCGCGTATGGAGTAGATTACAGATGCTCTGATTTTCCATGGAAGATCATCTTTTTGAATTCCCACCCGGCCAAGAAATGCAGGCCCATCCCAGATGGTGGCTGGACTAGGGAACCAAAACCATGGTTCATGGTTCACTTGGTTTGACATTCCTTCTTGCATTACTACTGGGCTTTGGTGAACTTTAAATGGTCTTCTCTGAATCAAATTTTTGGCACCTCTACTTCCCTGGGATTGTGGAATTGACCATCCAACCCCATTAAGCAACAACTTTGCTGGATTGTATTCAGATGTGAATCCCTGGGCAATTGCAGGTCTTCTAGCAATATTACTTTCTGAGCTATTTCTTGATGATTCTCCTGCATATTCCCACTGAATCACAATAGGTTTAGAAAGAACAAAAAGAAAAGATGTAAACGAGGTTATGTGGCAGAAATTATCACATCAACAAAAACTAAAAAAATCTTATATGGGACGAAAGAAGAAACAAATGTAAACATATAGGATACCTTCCAGTTATGACGGCGTAGAAGTTGTTGTTCAAGAAGCAACCATGTAGCACAACATTGACGAAGTTTCTCTATCCCAAGAAGAGATGCAAACAAGGTATAGAGAAGCAACCTGCATATAAAAAGGGGTTCAGTACAATTAACTTTTAGAATTTGATATTAACCACTAATATGACTCATGAAAAAAATCTCATTTATCTTTATCGTTCTGCGATTTCCTTCTCATCTACTTCCATTACATATCATTTTCTCCTCTCCTTTACCTAGAGTTATTTTACTTTTGCATTGAATAGCCAAGGAGAGCGGTTTCTCCCAGCATAAAACCTACTATGGAATTCAGTTTGGACACTCACACTAGATCCATGCGACTCTCAATTTGGAAGTCCCCTCCAATTTTTAATTTGGTAACCTTTGAGTTTCTGCCGACAGCAGTCGAACCTTTAGAAATTTCCTGGGAGAAAGCAAGCTCATCAAACAGTTCTTTAAGTTTTGGAAGAATATGCAATGCAGTCAAATCTGCTCCAATCCGCTGACAAATTCCAAAGAGAGTATTGGCAGCAACCTGAAAACAGAAGGCAACTAAGAATTACTTAACAATTTAAGCAACTAGTCAATGGACAAGATGGCTTATGGAAAATAAATGGTTCGGACATAACCACAGTACGAAGATACAAGCCAAGTATACTGATTGAAATGTAAATTAAGAGAGTTGCACAGCGCTAAAAAATTTTTGGAAGAAGTTTTGTACTGTGCTAATTTGTATTAGGTGCGATGCTTAGTTCCGAAAGGCATGAGCCAAGGCACATATCTCAATCATTGACACCCAAATAAGTCTTAATTTTGATCATTCTAATTAAAACAAGGCACAATGTATTCATGTAAAACTGTAAATCCTTAGTGACTTGTGATTGAAAAGCAAAATGTCCTTCGTAAAGGGTAAATCTAAGATGCCTTTTAGAGCGATTGAATCCAAGGAAAGGGGTGACAGATCCAAAACAAACCAACGAAGAATTTGAAGAACCTGAAGCACAGTAATTTCCATATGTTTCTGCATAAGAACCCCAACGTGTATGCAACTTAGGTCCTGTGTATTCACAAAGCATTCAATAAATAATTGTTATACAATATTTACTGGTATTTAAAGCCTTTTGTGGCCAAAAAAGAATAAAAAAACATACTTCAAGCAACTCCTTTACAATGACTTCTTCTGTCAAGAAAGCTACAAGGCCATCTAAAGTCATCATACAATCAATAAGTGCTAAAGAACTCCAACTCTGGACAGGATCAGGCTTATTCACGAATGACACATCAATGAATGATCGGACAACATTTTTCAGTAATGGTAGCATCTGTTTAACAATAAAGGATTCCCCAAAAATACCACCTGGGAAGTCAAAAATAAAAATGAAAGGGGGTTAGAACTGAAGATCTCAGTAACGAAAATATGGAAAAATACAAAATTCAATTAATTAAAAATACCAATTCTGACCAGCACATCAATGCCATCTACACATAGTCCTTTCCCAAAGCAGTGAACAAGGGGCAAAATAGTCTGATTCAATAATTATAAGGTTAATAAAACATTAATGGTATCACCTAAGTGGGAGTACATTCATGTGGACAAAGCAAAACACATTGCTGAAGGTTGTTGCAAAACTAATATTACCTGATTTATGGTAATTGGTACACCAATCTCCTCACTGGAACCAATTAGTAGCACCGAAGCAGATGCAGCTGAATTTTTATCCGGAGAAATATACAAGTTTGATAAGACCAATGGGTGAATAGTTTCCAGGTATGCCTGTTTACCAACTCGGTTCCATATTTCGCGTACAAATGAATCTTGTAAAAGGGAAACCTTCAAATGTAAATAACCTGTGTTCTGCAAAAAGATGTTCAATTATAAAGTCTGAAGAATTTTTTCAAAAAAATTAAAATAGAAGATAGAAAAGACATCTGCTGACTATATAAAATTCACAAAATGAAGTTAGCAACTAGCCTGTAAAATTTTCTGTATGGTTGGCAATATTAATATTTTCACTGTTTGTGCTGTTAAGCATTTCATCAATTCCTTTAGTAGTATGTATGCCCATTCAGCTTCAGTATCACTCGCAACATTCATTATAAGTGGTAAGCAGTAAGTAGCACACATTTCAGTTGCAAATGTACCCATTTGCCTGAGAGCTCCCTGCTTTGCGAGATTTGCAGCAAAATGAAGACGAGATTCATCTTTAGCAACAAGCTGAAGTGGAGCAAGAAACAAGTAGGAGGACTTGATTGTTTTCGGAAAATAAGGTGAATCCAGAAGAATTTTGGCCGATGGCCTCCTGTATAGAAAAAAATTTATATTTCAACAACTTGATAGAAAAAACAAGCCCACAAAAAGCATCCCTAATAGGTCAAACACATGCATTCAGTTGCAGAATGCAGATGAACGTGCGTGCACTGATACCTCATCCAATCCTTTTGGATGCATGCTTCAACAAGTATTCTAACATGAGGAGGTAGTTCCTGCAGAAATCCTGGTAATGTTCCATCCTCCAAGTATATTTCCAATGAGATTGAATCAAATAGCGGTCTGCAAAGATGAAGTTCTGCCAAGAGACAACCGACAGAAAATATGTCCCTTGCAATATCTTCAGAGGCAAGTCTTGAAGAAGACAATTTCTGCCTCCAGAGAAGCAATTCTGGATATCTTGGAAAGCCTTCATCTTCCTCTTTCATATGCTGAAGAAAAGATATATGGTTCATTTTATTCGGCAACCGATAATTTTTGTCAATGAAAGATACATCACTTATATTTTTAATGAATGTCCCTGCGGTTGGATCTCCCAGAGATGAGATGTTCTTCCTTTTCATTTGACTTAATGGGTAATGGTAACAAGCATTCAAATGCCTAGCATGTTCTGAAAATGCAGATGCTTGTTCCAATTCTTGTAGATACGCAGTTTCAGATAGAAGAGATGTCTCTCGCTGCATTTCATTTGTTTGGGTCAAAACTTTCGCATATTTGTTTGACCCATTACGTGTTATCCTGGCAGTGGCGTGGCGAATAGGGTGTGGCCGCATAAAGAGCTGACGACGTCCTGTTGATCTTGGCATTGTGGATTCCGATTGAGTAAGCATAACGTTCTTAGCAACAATTGCGGCCTGGCCAGACATTTTGTAGCCAAAGATTATATCTATCCAGTGATGTAGTTGAAACGACACCCTATTACTTTCCAATGCATCACGATGCAATTTAATGAAATCCTCAGGGCTATCTGCCCAAGAAGGTGTAGCCAAATCAGCCATACCATCATGTACCGAGCTAAAAATTTGGGGGTCACAATAAAACTCTGGAATGCATTCATCAGGCGTCCATTGATAGAGCCTCTGCATTGAGGAAGGATATTCATTAGGTTCATACACTGAACGAACAGCCATTCGAAGAACACTTAGAGGCAACCTTCTTGCTTTATAACTGCAGACAGCCAATTCAGACAGACATTCATCCGATACATGATGAGGGATTTCAGACGTTGAATAGGTAAAATCCAACTGTTCATCACCTTTTGCCAAGCGCCATTTGCTCTTGCTTAAGTCTCGCCACCCTACATCACAATTATCATCTGGTTTTGAGCTAAAATCAACAACCCAAGGCATTACTGGATGAAATGTATGGTCCCCCCACCTTCTTCCTGCTAATCTGTTTAAGATGAGTAAATACCCAAAATTACTTAGTTCTCCTTTCCACCACTGATGAAAGCTAGAATGCCAATCAATTAATGGAGAAAGTTTTAGATCAGCATAAAGATCATTCGAACGACAACCCCCATTACAACAACCAATTTTTGTAGGTTTTGATTTAACACTTTCACTCTCTTGCAAAGTAAAATTAGATTCCAATACAGGTTCATTCCATAATCTAAGCCAAGACCATAACGAGTCAGTCAACATGATATTGGATGGACATATATTACCATGGGGAACCCCTAAACCATGCAAGTACAATAAGGCGGATAGTAGCTGATATATAAGAAATCTTCTATTCCAATCAGACTTTAAGGCATTGGGGTTAAAATGAAGAATACTTTCTAAGTTGTATTGAGTCTTTGGAAGCACCAGGTTAGTGTAATCAGATCCTTTTAAAATTGCAAGTGCAGGAGCTATGTTTGGATGCCTCAAAGAGCCGGGAAAATTATTTTCTTCAAATGACGGAAACCCAATTAAACTAAGGAAATTCGTACTGTCTCGTCCAGATGCTTTCCCTTCAACAAAGAGATCAAGTGATTTTAACACATGATCTTCAGTTAACCCGGACAAGAACTCATTGGCAACCTGTTGAAGTATAGAATATGAAGACTTTCCGACACAAGCAATTGGTGCAATTGCAGAAATTGTCCTCGAGCAAGAAAACCTTCCAGAATGATTACAAGTCGTGAATCCATTTCCACCATGACTGACATCAAGATCATCACTCTTGGTGTTTTCATTACTATCATAGATATATTCATTTCTGTAAACAGAACAAGAGTTTATTACTTACAACAAGTAATTAATTAAACCCAAACAATGACCCTGTTTGGATAAACAACTTATTTGCAGCTTATAGCACAAGCACTTATGTATAAGCTATTTCTATATCTATAGCAAAAAATAAAATAGTTAAATTGTTTTGGCATAAGCTATAAGCTGTTTTCATAAGTTATTTCTATAGAAAAAAAAAGTAAATTTAAAAAAAAAAAATGAGGAACATTAAACTTAACTTACACATAATTGGTAAAACAATTGTTGTGATGGCTAGACATGTACTGCAATATGAATTGACCACTTGAAGCTTCCCCATCTGCTGAACTAGTAATCTATAATCCAAAAAACCAAAATTTAACAAAATTAAAAATTGATTAAGATAAAAAAAAATTGATTCGAAAATGCAAAAAAAAAAAAAAAAAAAAAAAACAAAAAAAAAAAAAAAAAAAAAAAAAAAAAAAAAAAAAAAAAATAAAAAAAAAAAAAAAAAAAAAAAAAAAAAAAAAAGAGTAAGAGAGAGAGACATGGAGAATAGCAGAGGATCCGAAAGGAAAAGGGGAGTTGGAGATTGCATAATTGAAGACGAGTTGATCGGAGAAATCTGAGTTGATTCTGAGTTGAAGACACTCGAAGCACTCGCTCTTTTCCTTCATAGATGGAATCACTTTACTGAGTTAACTCGGTGATTTTCTCATGCTCTGCTTCTTTCTTCTTCTCCGAGAACACACGCTACAGAATTTTGTTGCAATTACTAAATTAGCCTTTCGGTATTTACTTGTTTTTATATTTATTTGGCCAAATACATTTTTGTTTTTTAACTTTGACAAAAGTGGGGGTTGTTTTTCAAGTCTTAAATAGATCTTTTAGGTTAATTTTTTAAGTTTCAAATAAATTTTGAAGTTATTAATTTAATGGGGAAATTATACTCACCTCCCTTGAGGTTTCATTGAATGTCACAAACACACCTTCTAGTTTTAAATTAATCACTTACCTCTCCTGATTAATTTTTCAATTGACAATTACCTCCCTCTTTTGTTTAACACCGTTTGTTTTCCGTTAAAGTCCACTATATTGTTCCCATTCGCCTGAGGCTCTTTACATATTTCTTTCTTTCTTTCTTGAATTATTTCTCTCAACTGACTTATTCCTCTTTTCTTCTATAATAGTTGTTTCGGTTTCTCTAATATTTCCGGTTCTTTCTTGAATTTTGCAGCATCCCTAATTGGGTTTCCCTATTGTTTTCGTTTGGACATGTCCTTTGTTGAAATAGGTAACATCATAATAACAAACGGATATTCATACAAAAATAATTGGCACGCTATTGTTAAGTTTGGTTTCTTATTGTTATCACAGGAACAAATGGATATTCATATCTAGGTTTCGATTATTTTCTCGAATTAGTGGGTTGTTGTTTGTTGCAAATGGATGCCATACCACAATTGTTGTCACATCAAACTATTAATAAGTTGTTTCTCCAATATAAAACGATTTAGCTAGTTAGTTTGTGTCACAAATGAGCATATAGCAGAGAGCATAAAGTAAGACATAACAATAAAGAAGGAAAGTTGCAGCTCACAAATGGGTAGGATTGGCAAAGCCATAAAACCATAGTTACATAATTGAGAGAGGTTTTGCTGCCTTGGGTGAGAAAAACGGAAGTTAGGACATGGTTGGAATTCATAGAAGCGAATTGCAAGGGAAGATTTCTGTATTTCTTTCTTCTTTTTATCTGAAGATTATTTGACTAACAGTGTTAACCACAAGGGTGGTGAATGTCTAATTTAAAACTAGAGGGGGTGTCTCTGACATTCAATGAAACCTCAGGGGATGTGAGTGCAATTTCCCCTAATTTAATTTACATATTTAAAGTTTTTTAAGTTTTTAATTTTCAAATAGTTCTTTAAAAGGGTATCGGTGCGTTAAAATAACAACTTAAAAAGACTAATTTAAAACTTAAAAAACCTAAAGAATTAAACCAAAATTTTTGTCAAACTTAAAGGCCAAACGAGGTATTTTGCCCATTTATTTTGAAAAGTTTTTTTTTTTAACTAGTGTGTTATAGATTACTATTTTTTGTCTCTAAAATATACTATATTTTTACTATTCAAACAAAGGTGTTTTCATTCCTTTCCATCTCCAAGTCAATACTACGTTGGTATTGTGTTATAGTTTGGGGTTCGAACCTTGACCCTGCATATAATAATGCATTGTAATTATGTTAATATTTTATCCCCAAAATATATCAATATTTTTCTCCTTGTAAGAACTTGAATCTTGAACTTTAACTCATTGACTATTTTAATGTGTTAGTTCAAATTAGTTGAGCTACCCAACCTTTATAAGAAAAAGGGCATTTACTTGTATTTGTTGATTGATATGAATATGATACTTGTGAATTTGATGTAAACGCATACTTTTTTTTTCATGTGTGATTCCATCCCATAGTTTCTTGCTTCCATTATTTGTTGTTATTTTCCGCCGCAACGACGTGATTATATTGAAATATTTGAGTGGTTGTTTCCTGCATGCATTTTCTTCAAATTTTTTAGAGTTTTATTTAACTAACACAATTTGGCAAAAATTTGATTGACATGTTAAATCAAGTTATAATGCTCTATGAAGGGTGCTTGAAGGAGATAACATTGCATTACATAATTACGTAATAATAATGCTTTTTAGATAAGGGTAAAAATGAAACAAAACAATATGTTTCGTTTTGTCTACTTTTTAAACAATGAAATGAAAATATTTTCCAAGCAATCATATAATATTCAAACAGTAGGATAAAATCTTTGTTCTATTCCGCTCCATTTCACTCCGCTTCGTATAATACAATTTTCTTAAGTATCCATTTTAGATCCCTCTAAAAGCAAAAATATATGAAAGCGCGATAGATTTATTTAAAATTTGGACTTGACTAATATTATAAGGGTTTTTCTATCATGTGCAAATTTGCACATGTTAAGAAATTTAAAATAGTAATTTTGCATTGGAACTTGAACATTTTGTATTAAATATATAACTTTTTGTTAAATAATTGTTGGGTTCAATAAAAACTTGCTACTTTTAGTTATCTTAACATGTGCAATATTGCACATGTTAGACAAACCCATATTATAATATAAGCACTCTTTAAAGATCTTAAATAATAAGTTTTTATAAAAATTTGATTGAAAATAATAATATTTGACAAATTATTTCTTAATTTAAAACCTTAAAGAGTGTCTCAAAGATAGTCGTTGATAAGACCCTTATTTTGTGTTTTTTTTTTTTGTAAATTCGATATCTGATCTAAGGACCGACTAATCCGAGGGAACCAATCCCACCGTTCACTTGCGGGGACCCCGTTCTAAGCCAGAGCAAAGCTCTGTATGGACTTACCCATCGGAATTGACACCAGAGGGAATCGAACCTGAGACCTTGAGAGGAGCACACTCCAAGATCCCAAACCAACCACTAGACCAACCCCAAATGGGTTACACCCTTATTTTGTTTACCGTGATGTCAAGTGTAAGAATGGTGAAAAAAAATAGTAAAATTACACTTTCTCTACTATATACTATTTTCCTCTCATGAAATAATTTTTTTTTCCCCCAACCAAACACAACACATATCTAAAACCTCTGCTCTCTTCATTAAAATTTCTCACCTCTTTCCACAAGGTGCCATTTTCCATTTGATCATATACATAAACACGACTTGTCTAGTGTATACAAGGAAAAGGTACTTGCTTCTGCTGTTGGTTTAGGCATGGCATTAACAATAATGATTGCATCTAGTGTTTGGAGGTAATGAAAGTATGCAAAATAAAAAATAAAAAAGAATTGATGAAGAAAGTATGCAAAATTTTAGAATAAGCCTTATTCTTAATCGAATATTCCTATTCTGGGTACCCAAAAAAATCGATTCTGCATCTTGCTTTTTATGCCTAAGGTGTATGGGAATGGAAAACCAACTAATGCATATTTGGGCCATCGTCAAGCCAAACACAACACATATCTAAAATCTCTCCCCTCTTTTCCATTAAAATTTCCCTCCTCCCCTATTCTACCCTCAACCCTCCAGTGAAATCAAACATGGTACCATTTTGCTTAAGCAACACTGCAAACATGAAAGTACAAGGTACCATTTTGCTTAAAATACTGCTCCTACGCGTTTTAATTTTCAGTCAAAATCCACTGAAATTCAGACCAAGGAATATAAAAATTCTTGTTGTATCAAAGCATAATTGACGTCGGTGTCGAAAAGAGAACAACAAAATGTTCACCAAGAATAATAATTATAATGTTTCACAGAGAAACAAGTCTATAAACCCCTAACCCTTTAATTTAACTTAACTAAAAGAAGGAAAGCATAAGGTTAATGATGGACGGGAGTCAAACACGGTTGTATGCCACTGACTTGCTGAAAAGGCGCCTGATGTATATGACTTGCAGTGCACTAACAGCAGCCAACAGAAGGTACTCTCCAACAGTGTAGAAGATAACACGTTTATGTGTACTCTCGTTCGCTGCAAACAACACAGCGTTGAGTAAGTAAGAATAAAAGAAGGGTACAGATAGGACCGAAATGGGGAAAAAGAAATGTGTCCATATATCATATATGTTCACAAGAATGATAACAAGACTACCACAATTGAATTTTCAAAGTAGAACAATGAAAGTTGATGGAAAAGAAAACTACTTACTGTGGCGATGCCTTGCATCTCGAGCTCTCAAGTACTTTTGTTCAGCTGTAACAGATTCCAATGCCTCTCTGAGCTCGGCAATTTTAACATTAATTGGGTCCAAATGCTCTGCAAACCATCAAGGTTTAAACGGATGGCCAGATAACCAAAACATAGGAAAATAAAATAGACCTCAGATCATTCATCAGAAATGTCAAGAAGTAAGTCAGGTAAATAGTAAATTTAACACTTCAACAAATGAATACGGTAATATGATAGTGTAATAAATTAAAAGAGCCTGCTTTCATGTAGAACATACCATCTTTGGCAAGGTCATGCTCAGAGGGAATATGACCAACATGGATATAGAAAGAAACAGTCTCAGGTGTTGAGTATGGGTTATGAAAACAAAATTTATACATTCCGTGTACTGGGGCCTTAAATTGAAATTTGTCTCCAGATGTTCCCTTGATATCTTGGACAACATTACCTCCAGGAGATGTTACCTGCAGATAACTGCGAAAATTAGGATATCTGAAAAGCTAAAGTTACAAAACAATATGAAAATTTGGGCATGTCATTCTGAACTGAGTCTGATTAGTAAGCAATAATAGATTCATCAAAATAATAACAAATTGGCTTCAACTGTTGTTCCTATAATATAATACTAGCTAGCGCACATCATTTTTCACACAAAACCTCCTTCAAGCATAGGGGTAACCAATGAGACTTCCACAGCCAATAACAATATAGTCAAGCCTCAAGGTATCTATGTCTCAAGCCACAGTTTGCTATATACAAAAGCATAAAAGCTTGAGAATAAATCCATTTAGGTGGGCATAAAATACTAAAAAATAAAAATACATTATGTCCTTTAAGTGTTTATCTTTTACCTCCCTATTCCTACCTTAACTATCTTCAGTCATCACTTTCTACTATTCAATTTTCATGTTCTGATTTATATAACTCACAAACACGCCGATCCAACATGGATTGATCAATTGATTTAATCCTATTATGCACTAACAAAGATTAGTTAAGATCTCTCAAAAAAAAAAAAGTGCTGATGTTCATTTTGACTAAAGTTTCAGCACTAGACGAGTTTACAATAATGTTACAGAAGGTACTGCCAAGGATTCACCAATAACCATTCATCAAATCATACAAAGTGGAATTGATGTAATAAAACTTAATCACATTTAAGTGGAATTGATATAACACAGCTTAAGGAAAATACAATCAAGCCATGTAAGAAGTGTTAAATAGGCAGCTCTTTTTGGTCTTTAGTTTACCTATAGGCATAAAAAAAAACTTCCTTGCACACCTAAGCTTTAATTCTATATTCAGTTACAGTATCATTATATATATGACTCAAAGCTACATGGATAATAATTGATCTTCATCATATGACACATCAAAGTCCCTCTTAAACACCCTAAAAAAAAAACCATCTTTTCCGTCACCAAAGCAAAATACAAACACCCCAATAACTTCATAAATCGTAATTCAACAAATTATGAACTGGGCAAGGCAATCATAAGATAAAAAATAAAAAAAAACAAAATCAATTAAAAAAAATCAAAATCGCACAGAAAAACGGAATTGTGGAATTGAGATTCGACGTACCGTGAAATCAATGCCAGGGTGATCGGAACTCCAGAAAATATCATGGTCAACGACAACAAAATTCCCCGAAACGGTGTCCCCTTCGTAAAGCACATACTCATAGAGACATTCGACGTCTTGCACAGTTACAGATAATGATTCAATTCGATCAACGAAGGTAAACACCAAACACATCAAAACCATCCACATCTTCGCGTTTCTTTTTTCCATCACTTTTCCCCCTTTCTTAATTTTAGGCTTTTTTATTTGGGATTTTTTTTTCTGAATTGAAAGAAAGAATGAGAAAATTGTGATTATGGGAAAATTGAGAAGTGTTGTGTGGATCTTAAAGATTGGATTTTTGAGAAGGTTTTGATCCTTTCTCTTGTTTTTCGTTACTGCAAAAGGAAATGCAATAAAACGGCGTCGTCGTGGTCTTGAAAGGGTAACTTTGCTATGACTATGATGTCGTTTATAAGAGCTTACGTGTAAAACGCAGAGAGACTACAACGTGCATCATCCAATCAGAGAACAGGATACGTAAATTGCCTAAAAAATATAGGATATATACCTCATTTTTATTTTTTATTTTTTTGAAACATACCTCATTTTTTTTTTCGAGAGACTTTTGAAATTAGACACAAAATAAAGAAATATTTTTTGTTGGTAATAATGGAATAAAGAAAATAAATAATTGACTACCCAAAAAATTTGTCAAACCCACCCCAAAAAAACCTACTTATCCATCCATAAAAAATAGTTTTAGACCTATCATACCTCATATGATTTTAAAAAATGGAAAACCCATAAAAAATAACAGGTTTTTACATACACTATTGCGATCGATTTTACCCAACTCAAAGAATTAGTTTTTATAGTTGCATGCAGTAAATGTCTTCTCTTAATCTGGTTGATATGTATTTTTAATGATAAAAAATTATCCTCGTAATTTGATTTTCAATCTCTATGATGGTACATGTCCAATTCATTTGTTGTAAGTTAAAAAAAAAAATTGACATTCACTACCTTTTATTCTACGTTCCTTAAAAAGCAAAAACTCAAGTATTCATTATTAGAGATTTTACATAATAAAAATTACATATTTTTAGAAAAAACACAATTTTCAAAAATAATTTTCACGAAAAGCAATTTGAAAGAGCTTCTTAGTTCAAAGATTTTTTTTAGTACATTCAACGTCAATGCATTAACAAAATGAAACTAAACAATTCTTGTGCTTGTTTTCTTCAATCTCTTGTTGATAGCTTGGTCCAAGGAATGATATATTTTACATGATCATCAATTCATAATCTTAAAATGATGTGACTTCCCTCACATCACATGCAAATTGTGAAATGGAAAGGAATGCAATTAAAATGAAGGAGTCTGTTCTGCACTCTTGATACCCACAGGAACAGGCACAGCAATAAAGTTAGCATAGCATAATATTAATTCAAAATCTAACTAGGCAATGAGATTTGAGCATGCTGAAAGAGAAAAAGAGTTTTAGTTAACATGTAGAAGTCCCACATCGAGTATTTCATAAAAGAAATAAGTCTTTATAAGCTTCTGACAAGGCTGCCAGCTTGCCGAGTTGGGTAACTTCAACTTGTAACCCAAGTGGGGGCATCAAGGTGTTGGAACATGGCTTAGGATTTACCAGGTTGGGTTGGCAGCTGCATCATGCTGGCCTGCCCACTCCAAGTTGAGAGTTGGCCAATGGGACCTAGGCGAAGGCTTGAGTCTCCTTGGCTCTAGACTGGAGGGCACTGTGTGAGGCTGGGTTCACAGAGCAGCAAACACCTCCGGCTCTTGATAGTGGAGGGATAACAGGCTGCTGCATTTCTAGCCCAATATGCCTGGTGAGCCTAGCCACCTGAACCACCACTTTTTTGTTACGTGTCACCTCTAATGTTTCTGCATCCATATTACATATTAAATGAATTAAAGACAGATTTAATTTAAAAGGTTTTGGTGTAAGTCCCTTCAACTGTCATTACATGGTCATCTATTAAAGGAATTATTAGCCGTCAATAATTATTAGAATGTTAGCAGGCAGGGATCAAGCCAAGACATTATACCTCCCAATCTCTAAGTCCCTCACCCAATACCTCCAGAATCACCTTATGACTCCCTCGACAATTTTAACATTGATCGGGTCCAAATGCTCTTCACACCGTCAAAACTTATAGAGAAGCACATTTAACTAAAACGTTGGACATGTATTGGAGCATTCAGATCATTCTTCACAAATGTCAAGAAGTAAATAGTAAACTTAAAACTTCAACAGATAAATGCAGCATGTAGATGATTGTGTAATAATCTACTAAAAAAACTGCATTCATATAGAGGGAATATGACCATGACTATCTCATTGATATACAAACATCAAACTGCAGCTAATATCAGTTGAAAAAACTGAGTGCTGATCAAACAAATTACCATGTGTCTCTGATTAAACATTAAGATGACAGTAAACAACTTATTAGTACCTTCAACTGTTCGTATGCTTGTTTTTCTCTTTTTCCTTAGACCAAAAAATCAACTGAGGAAAATTCTCATCAAGAAGTTGTTTTGCACAAAAAAAATCTCATTTTCATGTAAATGTGTAGCGGAGTCTCTTTTGCACCTGTATACCAATGTCACAAGTCTATACACTTTTCATGTTTTCTCACCCAGTAGCATCATATATGTGCTGGACAGTCAACCTTGATACTAATAACAGTAATAAAATTAGCTTAGTATGTTAATGCAAAAGCTTATGTATTGAGTATTGAGCTTGCTGAAGGGGAACAAGTTTTAGTTAGCATCAATAAGTCCCACATCACCTAGTTTATGAAACAAACAACACTTTATAACCCTCTTACACGGGTGCCAGTTCGCTGAGTTGGGTAACACCAGCATGTAACCCAAGTGGGGGCATTAACGTGGCGGAACATGGTTCAGGCATCACTCGGTTGGGCTTGAACCTGCAATTTGTGGCTGCCCACTCCAAGTTGGGAGTTGATTAACAGGGCCTGAGCGAAAGCTCAATTCTTGTCTCTCCTAAACAGAGAGGCACTGCGTGAGGCTGGCTTAACAGAGCAGCGACTACTCTCGGCCCTCGACAGTGGAGGGACAACAGCACTTCTAGTCCAGTATGTCTAGTGAGGCTAGCCACTTGAACCACCACTTTTTTGTTTTTTTTTCCTCCTCTTTCTCACTCATATTCTTCCCTCTCTTATGTGATTTCTATGGCTGGTAAGGTGATACTATTCCAAAAACTAATTGATATTTTAATTTTTAATTTAAATTAGGCGTTGAAAATTCATAATTATTTGTTTGAGATGCAAATTGCAATAATTTGACTAAGGAAACATTATAATCACGTGTTAAACAACTAATTCACTAATGAATCACTCACTCTTTGGATGTGGCAATGAGGATGTACTTGGCTCTCTTGGATATATCATTAACAGGCTTGGAGTCAATATTTTTTTACCTTAACATAATGAAAACCTTAAAGCTCAAAGAACGCTCACAAAGGGTACTAGTGGGGCACGAACCAGGAACCTCCAATCAAAGGTCTATCATCTATCTTTTTCCGGTGGACCACACACACACACACCCTTTGAGTTAAAAGATAGACTTTATTATTATTGGAAGCAAAAGTTTTTGGTATGTTGGTACGGAGACAGTGGACATTTCAACAACCTTTGGCTTTGGCATAGTTTTATTCTAACACATGCTCTTTTGTGTTTCAACTTTGCATCTTAGACAAAGAAAGGCAATAATTGTGTTGAAGAATGGATAAGACTGAGATGCAAGTCCCAACAGTTAAGCTTGGTAGGGGTTTAGAGGTAACCTTTCATCACCCCAAGTGGCCACTTTCATTCTCCTTATTAGCATCCACTTGATCATTAAGATTTGTTTTTCACAATTGAATGAGTAGTCCAACATTAAGACGAAGAAAACATAAAAGTACTAGGTGATTAGAAACCAGTTCATAGTAGAAATTTGTTCTTTCTCAAAAGACTAATAACTTCAACCTTAAGAGGAAAGTGACATTAAACCATTTGTGTTGGTCCCTTTAACTGTCATCATATGCTTGATTGAAGAAAGGAAGGATCTCTATTTTATTTTCACCATCATTGACTCGATGAGCTATTTAGCAAAATAGTTATTTGATATTATTCTAATGCTTACATCACATGTAAATTGTGAAGTTGCAATTTAAAATGAATGCTCAAATTTCTTCTGTTTCTGAATTTGCAATCAATATACTTACATCACTCCTAATGCTTCCTTTGGAGTTTTTACTTATTTAACATCATGTATCACTCCTATTATCTTTCATGATATGCCGTAGATCCATTTTAGTCACACATAAAAACAACCGTGCATTTTTGTTTTCTCAGTCTAGTTGGAAATTTAGAATTCCATCATAAGTAATCTCTATAGTCTCATTGCTTTCGCACCAAAATGAGTTAGAGATGGGACTATCCGCCATACAGAACTATATAATATCAGAAGTTACATAAATTAATATTTCAATCGCTTTTTTCACTTTTATCTTTAAGCTGACTCAATCTTTTGTTTAATGTTTGTGAATTCTGATAGGGTAAGCATCTCCTGTTTTTTCATTTTGTGAAATGCAGGTGTCTAGGTTGGGATTTGGATGTGGAGGATTATCTGGAATTTTTAATGCTCCCCTCTCACATGAAGATGGATGCTCAATTATTAAGGAAGTATTCAATAGAGGGGTTACCTTTTTCGATACATCAGATCTCTATGGAGATGATCATGATAATGAAATCATGGTTGGTAAGGTAACAAAATATCCAAAGCTAATAAATAATTTTGATTCTAAGTCTAAGGGCAGAATGTACATAAGCATTTGCATGTTGTAATAATTTTATTAATTCTGTGTTCACAAATCTCAACTGATTCACAGATAAATAATTCCTTAGATGTATGTGACAAATGGGATGTACTTGTATGTCTTACTGGTATCGTTATAACACGGTATAAATATAGCTTTGTTTACACTATCATCTTTTGTGCAAGAGAAAACTTAAGGACGAGTCTTTTCTTCTGTCATAGGCATTAAAAGAACTTCCCCGCGAAAAAGTTCAATTGGCTACAAAGTTTGGTGTTACTTTATCTGATGGGGTTTTTAGAGTAAAAGGTACCCCTGAATATGTGAGGGAGTGCTGTGAAGCGAGTCTCAAGCGGCTTGATGTCAATTATATTGACTTATACTATCAACACCGAGTTGACACTTCAGTTCCAATTGAAGACACTGTAAGCTTTCAATGATTTTCCTCTCTTCTTAGTTATGCATACCATTCCAACACTTGAAAATAGATGATTGTGTGCTTTCACTTTGAATTCGACTTCTTTATGAAAGATGGAGGAGCTCAAAAAACTGGTAAATGAAGGAAAGATAAGACATATTGGGCTATCGGATGCTAGTGGCAACACTATAAAGAGAGCACACGCAGTTCATCCTATTACTGCTTTGCAAATGGAGTATTCCTTATGGTCCCGTGACATTGAAGAAGAAATAATTCCACTATGCAGGTAGACAAATTGAAATATTTTATGTTCATAGTTAACTTAACCACAATTATAATCCAGTTAGTTTGATATGTTTGGCAATTGTTTGATCTTGCAGAGAACTAGGGATTGGAATAGTAGCATACAGCCCCCTTGGCTGCGGCTTTTTTGCAGGAAAGTCAGTGGTAGAGGCTTTGCCTAGTCAGAGCATACTGGTATGCGGCTAGTTACAAGTAGTCAAGCTGTGTTATGTTTGCGTTAATTTGGAGATTTTCCTTATAATGATGGTAAAAAATAACTTTAATGAGACAAGGCTCAGGCAATTTGTGGAATCACATCTCTGCCGAGGGAAAATGCTATAAATATCACTTGAGTAGTATTATCCCTGCAGTGATTTTCTACTGACATTTCTTCTTGTTTCTGTAACAGAATATGCATCCCAGGTTCACTGGAGTAAATCTGGAAAAGAACAAGATAATCTATGAACGAATCAATGTATTGGCTTCAAAGCATGCATGTACTCCTTCTCAATTAGCATTAGCATGGCTTCTGCATCAGGGAAATGACATAATCCCTATCCCCGGTACTGTCTTAATAATATTTAGAAAGAATACTTGTGTGTTTATGTGATGATGTTTTTAGCTTTTTATTAAATGCTTTACATATTCCAGCATTTATTTTCTTCATTTTACTTAAACTATCTTAAAGATTACCACTTGATAAAGAAAGAAAAAACATGATGACATTAAAACCCTTATCTATTGTTGGCATAATGTGCCTTTTATCCTTGATACTGATAGTTACTATCAAAAAAATCATTAATATTGATTGTACCTAAAATCTTGACGTGCTTATATTTGTTTGATACCATAGGGACTACTAAAGTGAAGAACTTTGAAAACAACATTGGATCTCTGATTGTAAAGCTTACAGAAGAAGATTTGAAGGAAATTTCTGATGCAGTGCCAGTTGCGGAAATCGCTGGGAATCTAGAAAATCACAGTTTATCACAATATAGTTGGAAGTTTGCAACTACACCACCAAAGTAATTGAATAGAGAGAACATTGAAACCCTGCAGTAAATAAGTGTTTTGTTAGATCTCTTGTAAGAAATGTTTATAAGAGGAAAGGACACAGTTAAGGGTGTTTAGGGGTTGCATATGACAGTTTCTGTGTTAACTTATTATCAAATATAAATAGTTATTAAGATTAGGCAGTTAGGGTGTGTAATAAATAGGACAATTGCATGTTGTGGCAGTTATTATGTGTGATCTGTGTCCTAATGTTATTATGTGTGATCTGTGTTATAATCTCTGTATTAATTCAGTTTGTATCAATAAATACCAGAAATTATCCTGAATTTACTCTGATTGAATTGGTACCTATCAACTGGTACCGGAGCAATCAAGATCTTAGTTGTTTTGATGGTTTTGATAAGAGGGGACATGAAAGCGCGGATAGAAATACTTGAACATGGATTCGAAGGGATATTATCCATGAGAGAAAAGGTGGAGAAAAGTTTGGAGCAAGACAAAATTGAACGTGCAGACAGTTTGCTCTAGAAAGGACAACTCGTAGAACGAAGGGATGCACTCCGACAACAAAGATGCCTATGTCAACCATGGGAATCCACATCAGCGAGAAGACACTTACGTTTCACAGATATACTATATCCTTTACAAACTTAGACATGCTTTTTTTTTTTTTGAATCGGCAAAATATTACAAACCAACAAGCCCGTGCAAGACGCACTAATAAGCTCGGGTGGAAAAAAAATACAAACAAGGGGAAATCGGTTGCCATACAGACATGCTTAAAGTTGCATTTTATATTAATGTTCAAACCACTTCTGTTTTTCTGCATTCATATGCTAATATCATTTATCCACCATATGTTCTCACTTCTAGGACAAATACATTCAGTTTTTGGCTTTTATGGAACTTCATCCAGCTTCTTCATAGAACTGTAGTTGCTATGGCCATACATGTGGAAACTTGTGGATAAATGGTCCTTCAGATATACTTGTAACCATTCATAATTAAAAGACTTTGTTCTCCAAATTTCATCAACAGATACGTTGGTAAAATTTATAGCTTTTACTAAAGGTAATGTTGAAGGACTTTGTTCTCTGGCTTGCTGCATTAAATGTTTCAATTGAACCTGACTATCTATCATATACTGCTAATTTTTGGTTTCCCAGTCAAGGTGCTGGCTGCTACACATTTTTTAGTTTCATCAACAAATAAATATGGTGGTATGATCTTTGGCAAGGCCATGCTCAAAGGAAATATAACCATGACTTTCTCATCCCATTTATATACATATATCACATTGCAGCTAATATCAGTTTAAAAAGCTCGGGCGTTGATCGAACAAATTACAATGGAATTGTTTAAACATTAAGAAGATGACACTTATTAGTACCTTTAACTGTCATAATATGCTTGTTTTTCTCATTTTTCCTCGACAAAGCAATCAACTGAAAAATACTCATCAACTCGAGTTGTTATTTTGCACAGAAAATTCTCATGGTCACATGTAAATTGTGATATATACAATTTAAATGAGATGGAAATTTTTATAATTTTTTTGATAAGTTGTATGAGATGCAAATTAATTATTATTAATTCACTAATTTGATAAAATAATCATCTTTTTCAAACATCAGTTTCATAAATGAATAAATAACTCTTTTAGACGTGGTATTTTGCATGTGCGTCATTATAATACTTTAATGTATGAGGCACCATCATTATAATCTTTGAATCTATCCTTGTTTGTAATCTTATAGATTAAATTGACTAACGAAAAATAAATTTGAGGATCAAAATAATTAACAAAAAAACATTCGAGAAGCAAAATGACGAACTAAAGAAACATTGGAAAAGTTTTTGTAATTTTGATTCATCCAGAGACTATACCGATATCGTATCATACATTCACGAATCAAAATGGCAGTTTACTCTTAGCATGTTTTTTTTTTTTGGTATTGACTCTTAGCATGTACTTAGCTCTAATGGATATATCATTATAACATCATGGCAGGCTTGGATTAAAAAACAAATCTTACCTAAACATGTTTCAGTGTAAATTTAAAGTGAGATACATTTTATTTTTCTGATATTAATATTAATTAATATTAAAGGCAGATTTACTTGACTAAAGACAGATATTATGTACTTGTTTTATAGTATTTAGAAAGCAAAAGTTTTTGGGGAGTTGGTACTGGTAGTAGTGCTGACTGAGTGGACACTTCAACAACTTTTGGCTTAGTTTTATTTGTAATATGTGCTTTTGTATTTCAACTTTGCATCTTAGGCAAGGCAATAATAGCATTGAAGAATGGAGATACAAGTCCCAAGAGTCAAACTGGGTACCCAAGGTTTAGAGGTAAATTTTTATCCTCCTTATTGTCAACTACTTAACATTTGTTTTTCACAATTGAATGATTAGTTCAACATTAAGAGGAACAAATCATTAAACTAATGTAGTAGGTAATTAGTAACCAGTTCATAGTGGAAATTTGTTCTTTCAAGATGAAACTTATGGATAAAGCATCCTTCAGATATACATTCATAATAATAGTGCTTTGTGGAATGCAGGTGTCCAGGTTGGGATTTGGATGTGGAGGATTATCTGGAATTTATAATGCTCCACTCTCACATGAAGATGGATGCTCAATTATTAAGGAAGTATTCAATAGAGGGGTTACCTTTTTTGATACATCAGATCTCTACGGACACAAACATGATAATGAAATCATGGTTGGTAAGGTAACATATTTTCCAATAATAAACTGATAAATCTTCAAGATTGTAACTCTGAGTGTTGAAAATACGTAAGCATCTGTATGGTTTGCAAATTGTAATAATTTGATTAAATATTCATGCATTCAAAATTGATTCAAAAATAAATAATTATTTAGATGTGACAAATGGCTTGTAACTTGATGAATCTTTTCTTCTGTCATAGGCATTAAAAGAACTTCCCCGCCAAAAAGTCCAATTGGCTACGAAGTTTGGTGTTACTTTATCTGATGGGATGGTTTTGGGGATAAAAGGTACCCCTGAATATGTGAGGGAGTGCTGTGAAGCGAGTCTCAAGCGGCTTGATGTCAAGTATATTGATTTATACTATCAACACAGAGTTGACACTTCAATTCCAATTGAAGACACAGTAAGCTTTGAATATTTTTCCTCTATTGATTTATGCATGCAAATCATTTCCAACACTTGTAAATTCTAGGTGATTAAGTGCTTTACCATTGACCTCTTTATGGAAGATGGAGGAGCTCAAACAACTTGTAAATGAAGGAAAGATAAAATATATTGGGTTGTCAGAGGCTAATGCTGACACTATAAAGAGAGCACATGCAGTTCATCCTATTACTGCTTTGGAAATGGAGTATTCCTTATGGTCCCGTGACATTGAAGAAGAAATAATTCCACTCTGCAGGTATATTAAGTGAAATGTTTTCAGCTCAAGTATATCATAAATTGTTTTTATTGTGACCAAGAAGCTTTGTGTACTTTCAGAGAGCTTGGCATTGGAATTGTGGCATACAGCCCCCTTGGTCGCGGCTTTTTTGCAGGAAAGTCAGTGGTAGAGGCTTTACCTAGTCAGAGCTTGCTGGTATGCAGCTAGTTACAATAATGCAGTTTTATGTTTGCATAAATTTGGAGAATTTCTTATTATAATGGCCAAAATAACATTGATGAGGAAAAATGCCATAAATATCACTGAATTAGTTCCATTCCTGTAGTGATTTTCATTTGAATATTTTTCTTATTTCTGTAACAGGCTATACATCCAAGGTTCGCAGCAGAAAATTTGGAAAAGAACAAGCTTTTCTATGAGCGAATCAACGACTTGGCTTCAAAGCATGAATGTACTCCTTCTCAATTAGCCTTAGCATGGCTTCTCCATCAGGGAAATGACATAATCCCTATCCCTGGTACTGTATTTATATTTCAGAAAAATATGATGATTTTTTAGCTTTCTTTATTAATTGCTTGACATATTCAGGCAATCTATTCCGGATTTTACTTGGTTATCTTAAAATTTACTAATAGATAAAGGAAAAAAAAAATGATGATATTAAAACCCTTTTATTAGTACCTACTTTCACATATCCATCATCTAACTTTGCTTGGCATAATGTGTATTTATTCATTGACAGTACCTAAAATCTTGACCATATACTGTGTAGATATCGTAAGCATGAGAATAAATCGATTCTATTGACCAAGTGCTTTATGATATATTTGTTTGATACCATAGGGACTACTAAACTGAAGAACTTTGAAAACAACATTGGATCTCTGAATGTGAAGCTTACACAAGAAGATTTGAAGGAAATTTCTGATGCAGTTCCCGTTGAGGAAATTGCTGGGGAGCGGGAATATGATATTATATCACAATATATTTGGAAGTTTGCAACTACGCCGCCAAAGTAATTGCATCGAATTGAGTGTTGTGTTTGTATTTCACTATGATGCTTACCTTAGAACATTGCTTCAGAATATAAATTCTAAAGAGTGAGTGAAATAGTGAAATGCTTACCTTAGAAGATAAATTCTTAATCATTACTTTGTTAATCACGTATGCTTGACTATTTATGAAATAACTTCTCTACAAGATAATGACAATAATGTTTCTTTTGTTAATGCATTTATTTACATAATTATATGTTACATGGAAGAATTGTTATTTCAAGCCTATCAGATATTCTTGGATTTTCATCTGGTAAATGGCAAAGCAGTTATGAATTACGATGCCTCCCTAGTAGGCCTTTTATTTGGAAAGTTGCAGTTGAAGATAATACTGTCACCATCATTTTACTGGCAAAATAATCAGTTATTTGCATTTATTTCTCAACTTAAGCATAATAAAAAATTTAGCCAAGTAAATTAATTGAAAAGCTTAGGCATTGAGAATTGAGCATGCCGAAATGGGAATATGATGGAAATTAGACTCATACTTATTGAGCACCTTCAAAATTTGCATCAAGAGTGTAAAATCTATCATTCACTTCACTATGGCTTTTTTTATTGTTAAATTTGAAGGTTACTTTTTAAATTGCTAAGATCAGGGTCAGCCCAAACGTAAGGCAGCTCAAACCTTTCTTTAGACCTATAAAAAAATTGCATCGTTTGAAACAAGATAATGGATTTTTTTTTTTGAGGAAGATAATGGATTTTTTAAACAAGGGTATTTGCATCGTTTGTCTCAGAGGGGTATTTTTTTTTTCTTTATCAAGATTGGTATTAAAAAAACATTTCACTAGGATTGGTTTGGTGGTGTTGGTTTAAGACCGTGTAATATGTTCAACCCCAAGTCTCAGTCCATAAGAACATAAATATCAGTGGTAGCCACACAAATACCAAGGACATGTTGTCAGATTGGTATGCATAGTATCAGACACGGATACAAGAACAACAAATTGGGGGCACTTGACCCCACATGCTCTATTACTTTTGCATAAATTTATTAATTACTTTTACTGTTTTACCATTAAAAATAAGTTTTGCCCCCACAAAATATTCCTATATAATTTTTTTTGTGAAGAAATTAATATGCAACAATATGAAAGATAATATTATTGAATAATTGATTGTTGACGTACATATAAAAATATATTCGACAATACTCAAAATGATGAAATAAACAATAGTTTTAAAATATAAAGTTAATAGAAAAATATATTTCATAGACATTTAAGTATATTCAATTTTTTTGATATAAAATGACATAATTTTTGTAGTCTCTACTTTTTTAGTGATAATAATATCACTTTTTTTTAACAAATCAAAATGGAATATATTGTTCAAACGAAGATAATAATATCACTAATGTATTAGTAGATAGTAGTATATGATTTCAGCAAAAAAAATTAGTATATGATTTTGCTCCCACTTAACAATATTTCTGGATTCGTCCCTGCATAGTATAGATATTGGCTTTAAATCAACGTTGCCAAACTCAGTCCCATGGTTCTGGACAGCTACGCTTCTTTCTTCCCTTTTGTGTTAAAAATTAGATATAAAAAATAAATTTAAGTTATATTGTGGTTTTAAATGGGACCCAAACCCATTTTAGAGCTTCTGATGAGTGATCTGAATGTTTAGAAAATATAGTTGAGGGGTTTATATGATTAGGAAGTGTGAAGTAATATAAAGTATTATGTAGAACTCATTTGTACCATCCATATGGGTGACATGGATGTAGATGTTCTAAAGAGCTTTGCTCTGATTTTAAATGGACCTTGCAAGTGAACATTCTGACTGAACCCTTAAGATTAATCGATCTAGTTTTGTTCTTTTTATTGTTTTTTTTTTGGTCTAATGTTCTTTTTATTGCTTTAACACGTGTAAATTAGAAATATTTTTTTTTATGAAATTTAGATTTTTATTAAAATTATATTCATATAATTTTTTTTACAAGAAAATTATATGTATAGATGTTTGTGACTTATTGTACAAATCATGTTTCTCTTTTCAGTTACACAACAATATTGCAAATATAACATAAGTTCTTTTCCTTTTCAATGACATGAATAAGATAATATTATTATAGGAAAAATTATTTAAGGGTATTATTGGAATAACGAAATATCCAACACAAAATCTCTTATTTTCTTTATATAGACTAGCGAAAAGACGGGTAACCACGTGCCCGTCTTTCCGCTCTTTTTATTGAGCTAATGTTTGAAACTTATGAACATTGTTTTTTTTTTTTATTTTTTGAAATTTTTATTTTGTTTAAAACTAAAAATATAAATGTTTGTTGCTTTCAAGTTATAACAAACCAAACTACACATGCTTATCTATTACAATGACACCAACAATACAACAAAAAAATATAATCAAAATTCTTTTTTTTAATGACACCGACAACAATCTTTTAATCTTTATTATAGAAAAGATGTTTAAGGGTATAATTGAGATAATGAAAAAAGTAAGTATAAATACACTCATCTAGTTTGCTACACTTTTTAAATAATAAAGAAAAAAACCATAAATATATATATATATATATATATATATATATATATATATATATATATATATATATACTTTTATTTTTTT
>Ga0228711_1000166_pt1 | contig 63504 bp, 38 predicted proteins | sample MedpolnodulmetaG_2_FD_177996 | JGI IMG/M metagenome (GOLD analysis project Ga0228711, IMG submission 177996) | Root nodule microbial communities from Medicago polymorpha collected in Santa Monica, California, United States - brown nodules | ecosystem: Host-associated > Plants > Roots > Nodule...
TTTGTTTATTTTAGTTGTTCTTTTAATATGAATGTAATCGAAGATAAAGGTTGAGAAAGAAGACCTTCGGAACACAACTTGGTAATATTATTTGGCAAGAAAATAAATTTAATAGCTTAAATTGGCCTAATTTTTGCATTCTTTTTTTGTTTTTTGCAATTATTTTATAGCATAGTATTGAATTCATAATCAATATGATATTTATATATGAAACTCTACAAAATCCGTGCATCGCACGGGTTAGAGTATGCTAAACCTTTTCAAGTATTATTTGTCATTTTCACTATAAAATGAATCACATGTGACATGTATGATCAAATTTCAGTTTTTTTTTTTATCTCTCGTTCAGATTTTAAGATTTAAAAATGGTGATTTGATCAAAAAAATTTTTTTTGGCACACATGACATAAAGTCTATCTAAGTTAACACCAGTCGATCTTATGCCACGTCAATAAAATCAAATTTTAGAAGAAAAAAGCATGTGAATTAATGAATCTAAGTTAACAACACTTGTCCTTAGTTTACTTATTTTGAGGAAAGTAAACAAACTTGTTATACACTTCGAATTTACAACGTCGTATCAACCAACTTGTTGCCACCTTGCAAACAGTACGTTACTCAATTAGAAAAAAAGAAACATAAGAAATGATGGAAAAGCAAGAATTATATATAAGAACTCGTCAAAGTCCATTTACTATAAACTGGACGTTGATTTTTTTATACATACCTAAATTTGAAGTCAAATTATAGCTGCTTACTTGTTTAGACTTTAGACTGTCCAATATTTCATCACAAGTCATGAAAGTAATTTCCTATGCACAAATACTCCCTCCGTTTCTAAATATAAACAAAATTAATTTTTTAGGTTTATTTATTTAATGATGTATGTGGTTCATATTATGAACCACATACATCATTAAATAATTATAAACCACATACATCATTAAATGAATGAACCTAAAAAGTCAATTTTACTTATATTTAAAAACGGAGGAAGTAGCAAATTTACTAAAAATAAATAACAATAACAGTTATGATAATTTTTCAGGTTTAAATTATATACCTCTTTTTATAATTTTTTAAATTATTTATAACTTATCAACCAAGCTACAGTCCCAACTAAATAGATTGGTCGATGAGTTTAGAGACTTTCACAAAAAATAAATTATGCCTCAAATTAATTGTCATATGTGCATTATTCACATAATATACTTTAATTATTTTTTATTAATATATAAAGACAAATACCAATAAATAAAATATTCGATTTAACTCAACAAATTCTTTTAAAATTTTAATTATCAAATTGTACATTGACATAGGTAAAAGTAAAATTGTAACAATTATTATGAGACACAGTAATTGAATAAAAAATTAGGAATTAAAATTTGCCTATGAAAATAAAGAGCGAGCTGCTTACATGGAAAAGAGTCATACTATATGACACAATTAATTGGTAAGCAACGAAAGAAACAATCACAGACAATTAAAGAGCTGGTTCCCAACTTCAAATTGTCTGTTTTAAGCATCCATTTGATTTTATTTTTATCCCTAATGTAAACTCTTTTTAAATTACTAGATACATTTATTATTTTTTTCTTAAACATACCTTAATTAATACTACTAATTTATCTTGAAATATTAAAAGTCAAATTTAATACACATACAAACACCTTATTTTCTTTGTACATCTTGTGCTTAGAAAGACACCTTATTTTTGGTAATATATTTCATTTTAGCCTCTTCAAAAAAAAAAATACACATATAAACAAATGATAATTTGGTAATAATAATACACAAAATAGACACATTAATTACACTAACAACTATTCTTAAGAAATGTGGAAGCAAAAAAAAACAAAGGGGGCTTTACATATAAGGACGAAGGGAGTATACTCTATCCGGTCAAATTTATAAGCAAAACACTACTTTTTAAGTTCATTGAATACTAAATGAATTTGATATATATTATAGATCAAATACATTAAATATTAAATGAATTTAAAAAGCAGTTTTTTGTTTATAAATGTGACCGAAAGAAATATATTATTACAAAGTCTAATGAATGCCGCCATAAATATGAATAGAATGATACATGTATTTCATCACAAAAGAAAAACATGTATTTGGTCTAGACCTAAGTCTTAATACATTTGGTCTAAATACAATTATAATCTAACTTTACGGTATTTCTCCAAAAAAATTACCTTGCAGTAGTTAAGATTCATTAATTTTTCTATAGTCACGACTATAAATCTAACTCATTTAGGTACAAACATAAAAATGAATTAATATACTCTTGTTTTTTTTGAAGAAGTTAAAATGAAATTTATTAAAATCACAATAAATCCTAACCAGCACAAGGAATGCTAGAATATGATTCATAACATAGCAAAATAACATTAAGGAAACAACCACCACACAAAAACACCGAACACCTATGTTTTTCTAACATCTACAAACTCAACACCCGCAAGGAACAACATCGCCGCAGCTACAATACCAAAACCACCACCATCACCTCCTCTTACCACCATACCCGAGACTTGCCTCTTCACCAACACCACCATCACTTCCACCCCCAATTCAAATCTGCACCACAAAAACCACCATGAGCCACCACCATCACGCCACAACCACCATGAAAACTACGACGAAAACCAACATACACACCCATAAAAACCAGCCAAATCTACCACCACGGCCACCACCACAACTGCACTGGTGGACCCTTGGAATCAACCACCGCCACCACCACCTACAAGCACACAAAATCAGCACCTACTATGACCATCTCGCGAACCACCACACAACCACCCATAGCCATTACACAACCTCAATTAAACACCCCCTCTTGATCAGCTCCAGTCCACCATGAAATCCGACGTCAGATCCGAGTCCAAAATTTCGACCACGTTACAATCCAAACCACACCCATACAACCACGACAAACCACCACCACTGACCCACCCGTGAACCACCACTACCTAGCAAATAACCACATTAAAACCACCACAAAAACGCCACTTTAAACCACCATATCACTATCACCAAACATCAGCCTTCCACCACCATGTTACCATCACAAAATACCTAAAACACCACACGTCATCACCTCCTCACCACCACAAAATCACCACCACAAGACCACCCAAAACACCGTATTTCACCATCTCTTCAACACCCAACACCGCCATATCTCACAACCAAAGCACTTCTCATCTTCACGGTCAACGCCGACGGCACACCCTCTCACCACCTCTATTCCTGCACCAATCAGAAGCTGCTGGAGCAACAGAACAACTGTTGTCCCGCTACTACACACCAAAAACAGTAACGCTGCCTCCACACAACAACTAGCAAAACCAGTAGCTAGCCAACCAAAAATCACCAGCAAACACACCGAGCCACCATAAATTCGTGACCTTCTCACCACCCTACCGCCATGAAAGGTCGTGACAAAGTTTAGATCTGGACAAATCGGAGAAAAAACAAGAACGAAAACGGATCTGAAATCGCAAATAGGAAAGGAACAACGACCCAGATGGGGCTGAAGACGGTGGTGCGGAGACCTAGTCTCGTCGCACCACCACTTACTGAGATCTACATCTGACCGGCAGTTTTGGATAAGGGGAAAACGAGAGTTTGGGGTAAAAGTTAGGAAGGTTTAATTAGGGAAAATTGACGAAGGTAATGGATATTGAGTGTGTAGAGATAGTGATTTAATTATGACAATATACTCTTGTTAATACATATAATTATTTTACATTTACATTAATTGACATGAGAACACATGTATCTACAAAATACATATTCCCTCTGTTCCAAATTATAAGCAAAAAAAAAATCACACTTATTAAGAAAACTAAAACAAAAGAATTTGGAGTATAGTTTTTTGTGTTTTCTTTGGAAAAAGTTTTATAGAAAGATGTAAAAACAATTTTCATTGGCTATTGGTTATGGAAAAAATGAAAGAGAGAGAAAATTGAATATAATTTACATTTAATTTTATGAGAATAAACAAAAGTTTTTCTTGGAAAAGAGATTTTTTAAAAAAACAATATTAAATAGGATAAAAGTTTGTGTTTTTTGCTTATATTTTGAGACAAAGAAAATGAATTTTTTTTGCTTATATTATAGGACGGAGGGAGTATTAAACTCTAAAAAAATATATCATTTAATTATTTGAATAACAATAAAACATTAATTGTTCCCTCGAAAAAATAAAACATTAATTCTTTCAAGAAAAAACATTAATTCTTTCGTTTTTTCATTTCTATACAAACATTTATAGTCAAGATTCAAAGTGTAATCCGGTGGCATTATTTATCCGTGACAAGTCAAATGTTTCCCTTTAAAATAAAAAAAAGAAGTCAAATGTATGTAATAATGGTCAGAATAAGAAATCACAATGCACAAAACTAGATATCATCAAAATTGTATTAATATTTCTGCATGCATCTACGGAACGGTGACCACTTGACACTTTATAAATACCCCCTACCCTCTAAATGAATCTTGAGCAGCAAGGTCTTCAGTAGCTAGAAGTCCCAAAAATAGCTCTATAAAAAGGGGTTTACTAATTATAGACATAGGGAAAAAAATGGTGTCACTAGATTCTCAATGGTTCATCCTAGTAGCATCATTGTTGGGTGGATATGCATTTGTGTTTGGATTCCTTAGGAGATTGAATGAGTGGTACTATGTTAGCAGGTTGGGAAAATTACAACATTACCCTCTCCCTCCAGGTGATATGGGTTGGCCTTTCCTTGGGAACATGCCTACCTTCCTTAAAGCCTTCAAGTCTGATCCTGAGTCCTTCATCAATAACCTTGTTTCTAGGTACACTTCTATCTATTTCTCATCTAAAGACAAATTTTATTTTCTACATAGTATGAATTTGAATTCTCTGCAGCATAACATTTGTACGGTACAGAATCGTTGAATTATTTTAGGGGTTAAACTTTTGACTTTTAGTCCAACTAATTTCAACAATTCTGAAAGCACTGCACCGTACCGTAGAGGAGTCAAAACATCTTTATTACGGTGATTAAGTTTGACTTTTATTTTATTAGATATGGAAGGACAGGAATGTATAGAACACATTTGTTTGGGAGTCCAAGCATCATAGTATGCACACCAGAGACATGTCGTAAGGTTCTAACCGACGAGGAGAATCTCAAGGTTGGATACCCTCATTCAACCATGCTCCTTACAGGAAAAAGATCATTCCATGGAATCTCAAATTCTGAACACAAACGTTTGAGGCGTTTAATCACTTCCCCCATAAATGGTGACGAAGCATTGTCAACTTATATTGGTCTCATTGAGGATATTGCTGTGAAACATTTACAAGAGTTGTCTAGAATGAACACACCATGTGAGTTTCTTAAAGAGATGAGAAAGTTTGCTTTTGAAGTCATCACTACCATCTTCATTTCCTCTCATCGTGATCATGTGGACCTTGGTTTGGTTGAAAATTTGTACATTGATTTGCTTAAGGGAATGAAATCACTTGCCATCAATCTGCCTGGTTTTGCATTCCATAAAGCACTCAAGGTTAGTTAATTAACCATTTACACATTTATTCATAAAAGATTTTTTTGTTACAACAAATTAATGCATATTTGATATGACGGTGCGCCACTCACCATTATTTGAACAAACTTATTGTAATATCAAACACGTTCTTAGTATTCAATACCGACAAGACATTCGATGACATTCAATTACTTTTATATGTGTCACTGTCGGGTTTCTAAGGTGATTATAGTTCTGTACCTTAACTAGAATCAGGATCAAAGTCAATTTATTGTTGAACCAGCACCGTTCCAGAGGGTAAGACATGTACACGTATTTGTCCATGTCACGCCATGCCATGCATCATAGAGACCGCAAATAAATTATGTAGGTAGTAATAACTATGATATTGAATTTATCAACTAAGTATATCGGTTGAATGAAACTTGACTCAGATTTTTGTCCTTTTTTTAAATAAGATCTTAGGTTGCATTTTATAGATAAAAAAATTTGTTATAACGAGAGATCTCATTAAAGGTAGTCGGTCGAATTTTCTGAAATTAATCATCGGTAAAGTCGGCGAATACTTCACAGTGACGATGAAATGATTAAAAAATACATTAAAGTTGTCAAGTATATGTATATAGATGAAAATGTAATATTCGTCATGTGATTGAGGAAATTGAGGGGATGGATTTTATTATTCAATATATTAATTGATTAATTTATGGTTGTGTGTTTAGGCTAGAAAGAAGTTGATGAAACTATTGCAAGGCTTGGTGGACCAAAAAAGGAGGAATAATAATAAAGTAAAAAAGATGAAAAAAGATATGATGGATTTATTGATGGAAGTCAAAGATGAAGAGGGTAGGATGTTGGAGGATGAAGACATTATAGACTTACTTCTTGTGTTCTTGTTAGCTGGTCATGAAAGCTCTGCTCATGGAATTTTGTGGACTATTATTTACCTCATTGATCATCCACATGTCTTCCAAAGGGCCAAGGTCTTTTAATATTATTTTCAAGACTTTTTTTTCCTCCTTAATTAATCCATTTCATAGTTTATGGAAATGGTCCACATATATACATTTTATAATAATGTTGCATTTTCAAATCTAGTTACTGATTTTTAAAAAATAAATAAACTATGCACCTTTCAGAAAGAACAAGAAGAGATCATGGAAACAAGGCCTTCCACTCAAAAAGGACTCAACCTTAAGGAAATTAAGCAAATGGGATATCTTTCAAAGGTATGTGATATGCGAATTCTTTCTTGTCATCATCATCATATTATAATTTTAGTAAGGTGTAATATATATTTGCCTTAATATAAATTAATATATTCTACATTATAGGTTATTGATGAGATGCTGCGCAGAACAACAATCTCATTTGCAAATTTTAGACTGGCAAAAGTTGATGTTAACATCAACGGTTAGTTATTCTAATCCATATATTTACAATGTTTCCTCAGTTGATAATTTTGTACACTATTACAACTTTTTAGTTTGGTTTGGAGTTCCGGTAAAACAAAGTAGGGGTTTTAAATTGCAGTTGCAGTCGCAGTCTGTAACAACCCTTTAATTGGAGACAAATGCGAACAATGCAGCTGCAATTACGATTGCAGAGATCTCTAAAAAATTTACGAAACGGGCGCAAGCAATTTGAAACAATGCCCCTTAATGTTGTGTGCAAGTGTGAATTATATGTCCCACATCGGATAAAACAGTAAATGTTGAACATTTTATAAGTAAGAGGACCCATAAACCCATTGCCTTAGGGTTTTGGGTAAGAGTGTGACGTCTCTCTTACTTGTGCGGTTGTTGTAGCCTCGATGTGGGCAGTCTCCCTGCCTCCCCCAGTGACCCAGCATTAAAAAAAAACTAAAAATGAAAAATTACAGGTTATACAATACCAAAAGGATGGAAGGTCATGGTTTGGAATAGAGGTGTTCACATGGATCCTGAAATTTACTCCAATCCAAAGGAATATGATCCTTCCAGATGGGAGGTATGTACACTAATTAATATTGAAAATTTTGTTATTTTCTTTAATGCATTGGTGAATTAAATTTGATGAACAAAATATGTAACATGTTATGTGTGCTTAAACAAAATGTGGTGCAGAATTACAAAGCAAGAGCAGGATCATTCAATCCATTTGGATTAGGAAGCAGATTATGTCCCGGAAGTGATCTAGCTAAACTTGAGATCACTATTTACCTCCATCATTTTCTTCTTAACTACAGGTTAATACACACTTGCTTCCATTTTGCACCCATTGACTTATTAATGCATGCAAAGGAATAAAATAATGTATTCATATGATAAGAAATTAAATAAATAATCAATTATGTCTCTGATTGTTTTTGTCGTGCAGGATGGAGAGAATTAATCCAGATTGTCCACTTACCTACCTGCCAGTGCCAAGGCCTAAAGATAATTGCCTTGCAAGAATTATAAAAGTCACATAAATCATGGGATTACTTAGTCTCTTAGTTAATATTCTTGTAAACTATATTATATTTAAATAAAGTTCAAGTCCTAGGGTTTAGGCCATGGAATTATAATATAATTTACATTAGCATGTATGATAGGCAAGGAAATGGAGAAATCAAATGTTGGTACATGTTTGTTAGTACATTTTTTAACATTGAATTTTGATTAGAATGAGTTTGTCCGTACTTGATAATTATTCAAATAAATTCATGTCACGTAACGGAGTCATGAAAAATTAAGAAAAAAATGGCTCTTGCCCAACCTACCTCAATTTCCATCAACATCAAAGCACAAGTCACATGCTCTTTGGCTTCTTCAGTTTTGATTAGTCTTTTATTTTATGCTAAGGTTTAAAGTCATCTCAACGAATGGTAAAGTAACTCATCTCACTTGACTTGATCTTAATGGGTAAAGTATTGCTTCCTTTTTAACTTTGGACAAGTGGAAAAAAATCTTTGACCCATTAATCAAGTAAAAAGAAATATTCAAAACAAATAAAGTAAACTAATATTGAGCAAATCCAAGAAATTTGGACTTTCAACTAGTGTGTCGAGTATAGCTATTAGTTACTGATAAGTGGACAGGTTTCTGAGCGAAGCAAAAGAAACATGCCCTTTGGTTCATGCCCAAATGTGTGTTCGGTTGCGACTGGGGTGAGTGGGGTGAAACCCCTCGTTGTGCGGTTTAGGGATAATTGTTGTAATTTGAACTAGTGTATCGAGTATAGCTACTAGTTACCGATAAGTGGACGGACAGGTTGTTGAGCGAAGACTTGTGCACAATTGACTGAACTTTGCTATCAAATATGTGTTTTTATCTACAAAGCATTCAAGTGAAAATAATAATGGATAGAAGTGAACGAGAAATTTGCTTCTTAATTGCATGACTAGATAGATAGACTGACACAATGAAGTGTCGGTAACAATAATAGCAAGGAAAGAACAATAACTTGAAGCAATTCTATTGCACTTGAAGAAAGTAGATAACAATATCATAGTACATATATAAAAAAACAGTCAGTCCCATATATTGAAATTAATTTCAATGAGCAGCATCTTCTTCCTCACAAAATTTTGTGTACTCCTTTGCACCCAACAAGGCTTCTAATTCAGATGGATCACTTGGCTTTATTTTGATCATCCATCCATCTTCATATGGGCTTGAGTTGATCTTCAAGTCACAAAAGTAATAAAAATAAATAAATGAACATGTATAAGCTACTATAATTAATTTAAAGACAAAGACATTAAATGTTGACTTATTTCATAAGTCATGACATAAACGTTAGTGTAACTATTTGAAAATAGCTTATAACATGTTCGTAAGTTGTTTTCAGCTTATTTTTCATAACCGTACACCGCTAGTTTACTTCTTTTTTTTTTTGAACGGCACACCGCTAGTTTACTTATCTCTTCAGATTTGCAGAGTTTATTATTCTCTATTTGATTGTAAATTAAAGCAACTTATTCATAAGCTCTTATATTCAATAAGTGCTTAAGTCATTTCTAAGTAATTAACCTTCTTGCCTAAAGATGAAAGTGAGTAAATAAATGAATTACCAGGCCAGGTTTTCCAGTGAGCTTATCATTAACCTCAACAATCTCACCAGATATTGGAGAGTTTACATCACTTGTTGCCTTAACACTTTCAACAGCTCCGAAACCGTTACCCTTTGTAACTGAACCGCCGGGTTCTGGAAGCTCCACAAACACAACCTCTCCAAGATGGTCCTACAACCAACAAGTGCAATTAATTAAACAGTTTCAGCCTTCACCTAAGTTGTAATGATTATGTTAGTATATTAGTTTTATGCTAGTATTTTCTCTTTTGTTCGAGTTTGAATCTCGATCATTTTCCTCCTTTAGCTCAATTCATTCGAGTTATGTAGGTCACTTCTAAGTTTTAGCAGTTATAGTCTAATTCAACCTACATGCATACACACACTAGAGACACATACACAAACATATTGCGGATATTTTTTTTATTTAAACTCAGTATCTGACCTAAGAACCGACTAATCTGAATGGTTCAATCTCACCGTCCATTTGTGGAGCTTCATTTAAAGCCGGAGCGATTTGCATGGACATATTGTGGAAAATGTTAAGGAGGAGAGGTGCAGTTAACTAACCTGAGCATGGTCAGTGATACCAATAGTGGCTACTGAGCCTTCATGCTTCACCCATTCATGTGAAGATGCGTACTTGAGTCCATCCAACACTGCAAAAATTCATATAAATACATACATATATGTTTCCACATTCATTCAACTTGATTGGAAAAAGGAGGGTATATATGAAAAAATACCAGTTGAGAAACATCTGGAGATGGAAAAAGGAGGGGAGAGATGTAATCTGGAGGAAGAAGAAGAGAGTTTGAGAGCATTGGCAGTTGAAGAAGCCCACATCCTCAGTGCCATTGTTAAGACTATTTCTGCTTCTTTGTTTGTGTTTGTGATAAGAGTACAAATAATAATAAAAATATCAATGAAATGATGAGATAGAGGTGTTGAATGTATGTGTGTTTGTGTGTTTTCCTTTTCCCAAAATATTATCTTGGATGTATGGTGAGCAACGAATGCCTCATCCTTTATTTGTACACTCTCATCCTCTTTTACTTTACACCAACACCACTTTTTTATGTGGAAACTTTATAACAGCACTTCATCAATGTTATAATCATGCATTAATATTATCCAATCCAATAACTAAATCTACATTCAAAGGTAATTTTTTTTTAGTGTTGAAATTACCTCCATACATGCATGGATAGATAAAAATCAAATCTATTTTTTTATCATATTACAATTAATTTGTTATTGCAGTCGATTTATCAAAATCACAAAAAGATTTATGGAAATCGCAACGGATCTTTGTAATTTTTTATTAATTGAAATTCATATGGGATCGACCAACTCATATTGATTCTACGTAAATTTGATGGAATCCAATAAATTTTATCAATGAAAGAGAGTATGTTAAAAGGTTTGTTAAAGAGTGTGCTACTTAACTACCCATTAGTATTTAAAGTGACCTTGTAATTTTGAGTTTGGCTAAGGTCTAAGAGGTAGTATGATGGAATACCATAGGAATTGAGCTTGATTCTCCTTATCTAGTTTAACCTTAACTAAAGTTCATTGATAAATTAGGACAAATGTTCATACGTGTAATTCAAAAGTAAAACTTTCACAATTTTTTCATAAATTAAATATAGAAGAATAATTCCTAAAAAGAAAAATAGAAGAGCTACAACCAAAAATTAGCCAAATCAATCTATCTTAATTTAAAAGCAACACATGTGTTCACAACCCAAAATATAATGCATTTAAATACACTTATACAACTTGAACAAAACACGGTAGAAAATTAAATAAAATGCATTGTTACGTCTTGTGACTAAGTTACTTTTATTTAAGATCATGACCATAGAAAATTTCTCTTTTTTTTTAGAGAGAGAGAGAGAGAAAATATTGCTCCCTATTTAGGATTTGGATTCGGTGCTGTTACGACATGACGCTGTAACAGATTTTGGCCTTACGATCTCTAATCGACGGCTGAGATTGTTTTACTATGTAAAATTGATTTTTTAATATGAACCGTCGGATCACAAATCAATAGTCAAGATTCCCTACAGCATAAAACTGCGTGTTGTTTTTACAGCAGGGAATCATAGTCCCCCTATTTAGTACCCTTTCGGTGTCTACATCCATACAGTCTTCAAAATCAGTCTCGAATTTTTTTTATATATCCAAGTATATACTAACTTAAGAAATTGTGTAAATAGAGTAGCTTCACAAGCATGGGATTGAAGTAGTAAAAAAAAGGACAAAAAAATTGGGTTATAGATCCAACCTCAAAGAGGTGGATAGCCTTAACCGAGATGTGTAACAGGAAAGCCCGAAGGCTGTTCCCATCCCTGTCAGGGGAGATGCCAACCATCTCTCCTTTTCACGAACACATGTTTTTGCAACTGTTTATTGGTTATAAAGACTTCAGTATTTGCTGTGATAACCGATGTGGGACTATATTGTTTAAATTATCTCAGTGCACATCAAACCCTTCTACATATGTTACCACTACCTTTTATTTTATTGGTCTGTTGGTTTGGAAAGAACTTGTTTTTATAGACCTGTGTCTGATGGATTATTACTATTAACAATTTCTCATATTTTCCTGTGAGGCTTAGTAATAGTCTTCCATTTAGTAGGTATGTCACAATTGTGTTTAGACTTGGAACCTTTCATTAGCATTTCTTTTTAAGACGGTGAGACCTTGTTTCTTATAGAGTAAGTTTTTTCTTTTATACTGTAGTATTCAAAATATAAGTAATAATAACATTTATGAATTAATAATGCTACCGTGCTAATTTATGTAGACTAATTTAACTTCTTAAAAAAAAAAAGTATTAATAATGTTATATACGGCTAGAGAAAGAAGTATCATGAATGCATCATGAATAACAAACAAAACAATGAAAATTCAATGTTTGGCGGAATATATGAAAGGTTGGAGGAATAAAGGGAAGTCAATAAATAATGGTTGAGCGGAATACAAGTCGTGATAGATCCACGGATCGCCGCTCTTTGTAAAAAAAAAAAAGATTCACGGATTGCTCTTCACGAAAAATATAGTATTTTCAATATAGATTATGGTAAAACTTTTCAAAAATAAATAAAATAATAATTAAGTTTTGATTTCTTAAGACACAGATCGACACTTACATTTCGTATAAAGACTTATGCATTCTTTTACGCAACCGTGTAACATATTGAGGCTTTATTTTGGAGTTTTGAGTGGAAGGTAAGGGAGCCAGGGAGGGAATGACAGCAAGTTGGAGAGAAATCTTTCACTTTTTTAAAGAGTGTTTTCGTATAGAATGAATTATGATTCAAAAAATGTTTAATATTAATATATTCTTAATTTTGATAGTATTATATCAATATAAAAAAAATTGAAGTGTATGCAAGTCCATCATAATCCTACAATATAACAATTATCATATTATATGTACGAACTTTTCACGGTCGTTTAGCGGTGATTAATCTTTGTCAAAAAATCTATTTGGCACATAAGGTGGATTCTCTCATCCTAATTGAACTTTCTCCATACGCAGAACCACTTAATTAAAAGGTCCTTGCCACTTTGACCGATTCCTTGTTAGTTAAATAAAATGAACGGAATATTGCAGTTTAGAAACTATACATAAATTTAATTAAAAACATTTAGTTACTTGGCAGAACGCATGCAAATTTTTAACTCAAATGCGATATTCTCAGACACAGGGATGTCAATAAGTCCTCCTTTTCATGTACTCAGCTCAGACTAGGGAAGTTCAACTTTTTTTTAACTGCAAATTTACGTTCAACTTATAACAAGAAACTGATATTGGTATTCAATATGTACTTGTTCACATGATCAATCCAAACCCAAACCACACCACAAACTACTTAGGGCTACACAGAAATATTTGACCCACCCGAAAACCGAACAACATAGACACAAGAAAAACAAACAGCCGGTGGGTTTGCAGGTCGTCAGAAATCAGAATATTTTTCTGGTACAGTCGCATTCAGGTGTGCAAAAATTGATCTATCGACACCTGCACCTGATCAAAATTTGTGAAATGCTCCTTTATCTAAGGATAACCCATAAAATAGCAGGGGGGGAAACAGATCATGAAAGCATCACTAGCAAGCAGTGTAGTTGAAGTCTTGAAAACTTTCACCCATTACGGTAACTACCGTGTTTTCCGGCAAAAGCGAGATTCAATTGGTAAACTAGAGTTTTGTGAGTCCTTCATAATCAAATCTTTAGCTGTAAATAACAGTGCTCTTTTTCAGAAAAAAAAAGGTTGCTTCCTCTGCAAATGTTCTCTTCCCTTGATGAATACATCTTCACAGGGAAACAATGACTAAGAATTATAAAAATAGCAAGCTTAGTGCAAACCAATCATGCCCCAACACCATGCTTATAGTGATGCCAATACAGTCACTGCCTTCAGCAAAAACTTCAGAAGCAGAAGAATGGTTTTAGTTGCTGCTTTTGTACTAGACAAAAGGAAAATTTCTACTGTATTTTGTTGCTGTCTTCTTATTTCTCTAGTTTTTGCTCTTCAGTTTTGAATATGATTTCCATTATAAACATCACATAGATGTTTCTGATTGGTAATTTGAAATGACAATTTATGCAACTGTGTACACTCGATACATCTAATCAATGAAGTGCATAATGACCACGAGACTACATTCAAGCATATTGTAGATTTGTTAGATGCTTAAGCCATGTAATGTTGTTTGACTACCAATTACTGGAACCAAATTTCAACAATGCTATAGATAGTGAGAAATGTATCCTTTTATTTGACGAAAAAAGGAAAACAATAATTATCTACTGCTGTGGAGTACTCCATTTTGCAAATAGATGTAAAAACGTGGGAATATTTTTATCCTTGATATGCAGATATGTAAGGCCTTAGGATAGAGAGAAAATTGAGTTCCATTTGGAAGAAGGTCTACATCTCATGTTACTTGGTAAGAAGATCATGTTATGAGAAACAGAAATATATAAGAAATATGTATGTCCTACATACACAACTGTGAGTCCTATTATTGTTTTTTTACTCACCTGAAAAATGTATTTTCCAAAAAATACATAAATACAACTAGAAGTGCATGGTGATGGATAAAGCCTCAATTGTTACAATTGCCGGAGTAGACACTTCATTTTGTAGAAATTGGTTAGAAACCATGACAAGAAACAAGATTTTTTTCCTATTCCAATTTATACTTTTATCAAGCTGACATAACATGTTTACATGTAGCGCATACCTACAATTGTGATCATTTAGGAGATGGATCCAATAAACTTTTAATCTGACTTCGTACTCTATCTCTAATGGAAGAATTAGGAAACTTATCTATCACTTCCCCTCCAAAGGCAAAAATTAGAACCCTTCTAGCTGTTTCTGAATCGATGCCACGTGCTTGGAAATACAGAAGTTGGCTTTGTTCCAGGTCACTTATTGCAGCTCCATGGGAACATTTGACGTCATCAGCGATGATTTGGAGATTTGGTTTAACATTTACAGTTGCACGAGGTTCAAGAAGAAGGCTTCTTGATAACTGTCCAGCATCTGTCTGCTGAGCATACCTACACAAGAATGGTGTATTACTGATATGAAGTGGCATATGTGATGAAATACAAGACATTAGTAAACAATTACCACCTGTCCTAGCTCAATAAATAAAAATTTATAGCAATTAGATGTAACTAAAACTCATTAAGTCATTAGATTATATTGTGGGGATTTCAGTCCTCAATCAGCATCAGAAACACAACAGCTCAATCACATGAAATCGAAAGAGTAAAAGTGAAACATGCATAGAATTTTCCATTCTTGATACATAAAAGCACATTCCTACATAAATGACTAAAAGGCAGTTTGGATATACGTACAATAACAAGGGTATATAAGGTTTGTTTGGTGGTGGGAAAGTTAAAGAGTGGAGTGCTAAGGAGGTTGGGAGTTCGATTCCTACTCCCAGCATAATTAATGCTAACAATTTACTAACAATATTAACATTGGCTGTTTCAGAAGAAAAAAAAAATTACAATAACCGAGTATCAATCCATAGCAAGACAGGTGAAATTAGTTTCAGCATATGAATTGTTTCATAAACACTTTCCGTTATTTCTCCGTAAACATATATACAATTGTAAGGACTTCTTCGGTTCTTCATAAATGGATACTAGATACTTATTTGAATTGAGAAGCTCTTCTGAGTTGTTAGAAACTAATCCAAACATGGCCTAAATCCACTCTTGTATTGTTGTGCAAAAGAAAGAATTACCTGTTAACCTTGACGTTTCCGTCAAAAACTGCTTGTCCCTGTGAATGAGCCACAATGCACTTATGAAGCTGACGGGAATAACCCCTTGGATGATCCAATACAAGACTACTGTGAAGATCCTGTGTTTGATTACCAGCAGACAAGTGCAAAGTTGATAACTCTGTCACTGTGTCCGGACCTAGTTGTTTGATATGAAGATTGTGCCTTCCAAGTTTGCCTCCTGTGCTTACTTCTGTAAGCTCATATGTACTAGATGCTTCCTGTAAATGTTTAACAATCACAAACCAATCATGTCAAAAAATTTCTACATATCCCCTCTTGCGTAACTTCTCAAAAATGAAAAAGAAAATGCTGTTTGGTCAAAATAATCAAAATGTTGTTTGTTACAAAACAATCAGCACACGAAATGCAAAAATAAAGGTTATTTTTATAAAACTACTTTCCTATCCTAACTAGATTGCCCTTCCTTTGTGTATAGTTAGCCATTATCTTCTTCGTCAAAAGTCCATAAGAACATTTTTGCACTAAATAGCAAAGCTTGATAGAAAATCAGTGTTTTTGAAGTAATTAGTTGTTATAGATTATAAAGGCAATATACATGTACTAGTGTATTACGAACCTAATGACAAAATGATGCCACTACTTCTACCAGGTACTAAAAGATAAATTGCAAGTAATTCCATTAGGTCCAGGTAGTGACTGGTTGTGTACAGCTCATATTCACCGGTAAGTGGGCAATCGCTTGAGCATAGAAAAGGGAGTATAGCTAAAAGCACAACGGGCATAGCGGGGTCATCTTGCAATCAAATTGTAGTATTTAACCGCAACATTATACCTATAACACTAAGAATTGCATAATAGAAAAACTACAATGCAGCACCTTTGTTATCAGAGAAGTAGTCATAGGTATAATTCGTTGAACTCAGCGATCAATGTTTGAGTTCTTGTGTGCATTTATTTATCTCTTTCCTTTAGACCCAGTTTTACTATTCCAACATAACTTTTACATTCCATAAACAATAAATTCATAATCACTTCAAACTCAATTGAATTCAAATCAAATTAATTGAAAATCACGATCTTTGAACTTTAACTCTAAGCTAAACAAACACTAAACATGCATACAAAATTTGATATTTGAAGCATAAATTGCATGAAAAAGACGATGAACCTGACGAACGGAAGTCCATTTGATATGCGCAGCAAGCATCGACTGGGTCTGAACATAAGAATGTCTAACCTTACCACCTTCCCCAACCACAACCTCCAAAACAGCATTACTCCAATAACACTCATTCTCATTCCCTTCAAACTCCTCAACTATATCAACCTCTCCACCTTTCTCCACCACCACCAAAACCCTCGGATTCGATATATACATCTCATTCTCACCTTCCTTACTACTCTGCAACGATACATAACCGAAATGTACCGGAGTTTCAACCCGAACACCCTCCGGTACATAAACCACAGTCAAATCCGGTGCGCCCATTCCATTAATCGACCAAAACAAATCACCACCGTCCAATCCAGATACCAATTCCAAAACCCTCTTAGCAATAACACCATTCAATTTTGACAAATTACCAACGTAAACCCCATCTGAAAACTGCGAGATTTTCGACGTTGATTGTACGAAGTGTCCATCAACGATGCTGACGTGGCAGGGGAATTGATCGGTGGCGGTGGTGGTCGTGGTTGGGATTGGGGTGGGGAGGATTTGGGAAGAACGGAGGAAGGAGAAGTCGTTGAAGCGAAAAGGTTCGTGTTTTCGAGAAGGCCATGGAGAAGAGAGGAGAGAGTGTGAAGAAGCTTGTCGAAGATTGTGGAGAGGTTGTGGTGTAGGGACGGAGTCTTCTAAGGTTTCAGCGAGGTCGAGAATGAATGGGTCTGAAGAGATTGAAATGGCGTTGTTGAATGTGACTCTGGTTTTGGTTTTGGTTTTGATGAGTTTTTGAGATTTTGATGAAGAAGATGATGATGGGATTATGGGGTTGAATGCTGCGGGTGTCAATGCTATGCCACTCATTGTTTTTGTTCAGTAAAGTTACAGAGTTCAGAAATGATTGATAACTCTTAACAACAAATGGTGGTGGTGTGGTGTACTCGTTGAGTCTATGGTCGAACCATTGGATCACCGGTTGAACTGCATGACTGAATCGAATTAAACCGGATGACTCGGTTAGATAACTCTGTGTTTAGATTAAACATGTATAAGTATTTAATCAGATTAAATCATATTGAACCGGTGACTTAGTCACTCCAAAAACTAAAATAACGACACATGTAGAATAGAATAAAAATAACTATCCAACAAACATAATTTTATAAACTAATTATTATGAGTTTTAAATGAAATATTTGAGTTTGATAATTCTATATATTTTTTTAAATAATTATATATGCTTATGAGTTTGACAAAGAAATTTATTTTTGAAAGATAATTTTGATAAAGATTATATAAGTTTATTTTATGAGGTATTTTTATCATAAAAAAATAAAAGAAAATTGAAAGGTATTTGCTTTATGATAAATATTTCGACGAGATGGTAATATAGGTAGTGATCTTTAACCAAACATGTGTTATTGTAATCATAATAAAAGCAAATTGAACACAAAAACTAATAGTGTTTCAGTGGCTAAGAGAGTTTGCTTTAATTGTTGGGTCACGAGTTCAACTCCCACCAATGCTACTTTTTACAGCATAATTTAATTAAATTATCTTCTTGCATCAAACCGGTCCAACCAAACACTCGGCCGAGTCACTGAGTTTTACCGGTTCTCGCCGAGTTAACTACATGGCCGATCCAAAGGTCTGCTTGAACCGGCCTATCCATCGATTTCAATTCGACCAGTCGGTTCGAGCCGAGTTTTAAAACTATGGGTGTGAGTACTAGATACCATTGTTGAACTTTTGTTAATTTCCACACACTTGTTAATGTGATACATCTAGCAATTGCTTATAGACACCTTAAATTACTCACAATACCATCAATGATAATTTAATCCATTTAAAAAGTGGCAAACCTGTGATTAGGGTAATAAAGTAGACTTAGTGGTAGTGTGGAAGTGAATTCGGAAGGAAAATTGGCACGTTAACGTTTTGTTAGGGTTATGTCAAACTTCACAATCTTTTATAATAGATAGATAGTGTTACCAAATAGGAATGTTTGAAATTTGAAATAATTCAAGATTGCTTACACAAACGATGAAGTTGATAAAAAAAATTGACGAAAATGAAGTTGATAATTAACTTCATTAATGTGCAATTTTAGTGACAAATGTAACATTTCTATCTACGATGTTTTTAAGATAAAAATTAATGTATATTCTAGTTTGATCTTATTGACAATGAAAAATTCCGTTCAAGGTGAACCAATGATATTTGTATCATCAATCATGCTCCACCATGTATCAACATTTTAATCCTATTTTTGAAATTTTTTATTGTTGTCTCATTATCAGTAAATTTCAGTTCAATTTTTGCATTCTTCATTTCTTAACTCCACTCTCATTATGGATTTTGCTTGTAGGGCAAGATTAAAAGAAATGGACAAATTTGTTGTTACACTTATACGATTATATTCTCTCTGGTATCCCCTGCTTTTGACCACTATTTTTATACCACTGTTGTGACCAATTATACGACTATAATTTGTTGTTACACTTAATCTAATGGAGTTTTGTGAGAGATTAAAGTTTGTTGCATTAAGCTAGAAAATTGGCCAAGAAGATTTAGCATGCTAAACCATAAGATAGAGAAGGACGAGCGTGACATGGTGTGATGTCACCTTAACTTTATTCGTTCATGTTCACATAAATCTAACTTATACAAAAGAGATAAAATTTAAAATTTGTGTGTCATGAATAAATACACTTATTAGAACGAACATGTATGCATCATTTAGATTAATTGAAACCTAAAATTTAAATCAGTATATTTTAACATAAATTGTGAATCTTTTAATGAAAAATTGTGAGTTGTTAGAGGATTGATTACAATTTTTATCCTTAAAATAAAATATGCATAAGTTGCTTAAATTTTTATCTTGAGAACCATGCTTTCTTATCTTATCCATCCATTTTTTTTTTTAAAAAAAGCCAGGTTTCAATCGTGCTACTTTTCAGTGGTTACCCAACCTTAACAGGTTTATTATCCTACTAATTAGACATAATAAAGAAGATGAAATATCTCATCTCAACAATTAGTTTGTGCACCAATATGAATATCATGCAACTTAGGTATGTTTTCTTGACCACCGACGTTTCATGGGACTTGAATTTTCTGTCGTCGATAAAAACTTCCAGTCAACATCTCATGGGACTTGAATTTGTCAATCAAAACTCTCAGTCATACAGTCGAACATCGAGAATCGTTTGATCTTGATAAGATGTTCCAGATTTCAAGATTGGTATTTTAAATTTTAAAATTAAAAAAATCAAATATGCATTTTATTTAACTGTCGACCCACTTTGACTCTTTTATTTTGATTGATCAGACGACCCATGTTGTCCTGACTATGAGTTCTATTGATTGCCAAGAATCATTGTTAAGAGTTTATGTCGGAAACTTGTGTCTGTTACCAAATACCCCATGATCTTGACAGTGAGAAATGTGTTTCATGCTTCACTCCTTGGATAATTAAACAGAGCTATGTAAGTCAACAAACCTCAAATTTTTTAAGTGACAATATTCACTACTAGACTAAGGTGTGAGCAAAGCTCACAATTAAGTCTCATGTACAGGGTTTATGTACACTGAAATTGGCACAGAGTGTCAAGAGACAATCAGACCAAAAAGGAGCAGACAAACACAACATGATAAGGTCAATTGTCCTAGCATATATTTTCCACTTTCCCATGATAGAGTTGCTAGCTTCTCCCATTATTACTTTTTGCTAGTAGTCGGAGAAAATATGAATCATCTTTCACTTTTCCAATTTTCATTTCACAATCCAATTTGATCAGCACTGTACTAATACATACATACACACATGTGTGTAAATCTGGACTTATTATCGAGCTTAGTCATGTTTTTCGGCCAATCAAGTAGTTGACGCCCTTGTTAAACATGGACTTAGTCTAGATTTACATTCGAATGTTTTCATCTAAAAAACATTCGAATGTTTTTTATGTTGTTCTTGATTTTCTTTCGCATTCTCTTTTAAGGAATTCTTAATGAAGTTTTTATTCCTATTTTTGAACCATTCACTCGCCTTTCTCCAAAAAAAATTGTGGAATTTCTTTTTTAGATTCAATGTTATTTTATGAAGTCAATAAACATTCTTCAAATTCAATATTACACGAATTTACATACATAAACTATGTGGCTTAAAGATTCGCTCTGTACATGGAATAGTTTATTTACGACAAGGATAAGTTCTAACTGAAGATTTTTTTGACAAAAGTTATAAGTGAAGATTAAAGTGGTGACAAATTGAGCACGACAAACTTGCAGCAAAAACATTAGTGATATTATAAGACTTTATGTTTCTTTTGACTAACAATATGACATATTTAAGCTATGTATATTCGAATTGATCAAACCATCACTGCCATTCTTTTAATTTTTTAGTTTGTTTCCTCAATTCCTAATGTGAACGCAAAATTCCGATGGGTTAATAAACAAGAGCTATACAAGAAAAGACAAAATACAAATTGCAACAATATGAAAATACAAATTAAGTAAAGGGAACACAATGACGTTTCCTTTTACCTTTTTATCTTCTAAAAATGTGGCAATGGACATTTATGTCACCATTGCTGCTTTGTCTAGTGTAACTACCAACCCACATAGTAAGCAAGATTAAATTGACTAATGTTCAAACGAAACCAACAACTTAGTGCTCATTAATTAATAATGAGAATTATTAACAACAAAAAATTAGTAATAATCAGAAAATAATTAATAGTGCCTTGGTCCTTCTACTTTCTTCCATTTCCAAGTGTTGAAAAGCAAAATCTTTTGCTCTACAACTTTAGTTTAAAAAGAAAATTATTTAACATGACTCGTATTTAAATAGTCGCTCACCGTACGATTTAGGGGTAAATTTGTAAATTGGATTGTACATGGTATTTGAACGTAGATTGTAATCTATAATCATAAACTAGAAAAATTTGAAAAATAACATTAGTCACTCTCTTGTCGGTGATAATGACACAATTGACCAAACTTTGTGATCAATCGTTTTATGTTGTGTGCGTTATATTTTTATCTATTTTGTTTAGAATTAGATTTGTTGTTCTAACACAAATATTTGGTTAAAGATAACTGTAATGATAAATCAGTACAATTATTCCTAATCTTAATCTCAACTATCTTACATGTAAAGGAAAGCTCTTACTTTACTTTTTTTACTAACCCAAACATCACAACAAAATGAGGTGTTAAAGCAATCTTTAGTTTTAACCTTTTGTCGTTTTGCTCTCATATATGAAAAACATTCCACTAATTACTCACTATACTTTCTTTACTGATCATTCACAAGTCCTTGGTTGGTCCCACTAATAGGAGTTTAAACTCGATTGCTTTAAGTTTAACACCTCAATGTGAATTCATGACAAGAAAGGAACCTCTGAAAAATTTTTAAAAAAATGCATTAAACACTTTTGGAGAATTTCCTTTGTGAAGGTTGGACCCGCTTGATGACACAATCACCTGAATAAAAAAATAAGGTAAAGTGTTCAATCTGACTCAGGATGACATGTAAAAAACTTTGAGGGTAATGGCAGTTACAAGGAATCCCATATTCCACAATTAACTGTTCCCCTTACAAGATCAAAGAGATAAAAAATTATCTCAAAAAAACAAACAAGCTTGAGAGATTGGTAGAGAGAAAAATTTCTTAGAATTCATATTGATCGATAAATATCGTAAATGAGTACATGAGATGTTCTATATATAAAGCTAATAAAGAATCAACAAACTAACTACTTACTAATAAACTGTAACTAACTCTTAAAGAGTTTGTAACTAACCCCTAAAGAAGTGGTAACTTACAAATCAATCAATATTTCTATCAATAACATTATCAATGTCGGAATTTGACAACTATGTTGATGTGTGATATTGTCTAGGGGAATTCCCACTTAACTAATTATTTCTATGTAATCAAATTATCAAAATATATATTACAAAAACGACCAAATTTGATGCAATACACTAGGTTACTTTTCACTTAACAACTTTTTTCATGTTATCGACTCAGCTGTCAAGTATCTAATTTGCCACATCATCAAAACTCGTCTCCAAATGCATATGTGTAGAAAAACTCGTATTTTAAAATTTGAATGACCAGAGTCGTAGATTTAAAATAAAGACACCAAAATCGTGAACACGCGGCAAAATAACATAATAAAAATAGTATTCAAGTCTAATGTTTTCCTGTAGAAATCATTTCTAAAATAATGATCATTGTTTGTTTGTTTCTTCAACTCATAGGTGCAAAGGAAAATAATCCATGCCTCTTGGAAAAAGAAAGTAACAAACAACGGTCACAAATTATTTAGAGGTAAACTTGAACTATTTAGGTGTGAACACTGAAAGTGGTGGGCCATTTGCTTTGGAATTTTGGGTCCTCTTGGGACAAGCAATCTTAATTCTAAAACTTTCGGTGTTTGTGTATAATGTTGGACCATTTGTTCCCTTCCCAAATGCTATATATATCACACTATCACTCTCACATTCTTTCCCTCCACTCTCTCTTCTTTTCTCTCAACCATTCACCACTTTCCCTTTGGTTTATTTTAACTTCTTGGCCTTTTTAAAGCCTTCTACTTTTGCAATTTTTTTTTCTTGGAGTAAAAGTTTCCTGTTTCTTAGTTGAGTTTATTTAGTGTGTTATATTCCTAAGTTTGGTACATTTTTTCCTTTGGGGTGGAGATAGGTTCATAATAAGAGCAATAGAATTTGTTTTAATACAATGATTCTGGAGCATAATGGATGCACACCGTTGAAGTGTCATTTAACTCTTGATAAAAATTATATTGTAGACAAAAGTTTTTATTTTTGGATTTTTCAGATTATGGATAGGTATAGTACTCTTGGTACTTAGCACATTGTCCTAGATATTTTCGGTTTTATTTTTGTTTCTTTTTTGTGCTTTAATAGTAGTAAAGAATATAGAAATATAGAATGGGAGGAGCTTCACTGCCTCCGGGTTTTCGTTTCCATCCAACCGATGAAGAGTTGATAGGATATTACCTAAAAAGAAAAGTTGAGGGGCTTGAAATTGAGCTTGAAGTTATACCTGTTATTGAATTCTACAAATTTGATCCTTGGGAGTTACCTGGTAGGTCATCTTCAATTTCACATGTTGATCATTTGCAAGGTTGCATAACATGTGTAGTGTGCTACTTTAGAAAGAAAAAAAAAAACTCTTTCATTATGCTAGAGTGTGAACTGAAACTTCATGAGTGGTAGAAAGCAGCATTTTGTTTTGTTGTTACTTTTTCTTTATTGATTAATTTGTGAAAACTTTTAGGCTGTAAAAGCCAGTTCAATGGGATTTTTTTAGTCTAAGATTAAAATAATTGAAAAAGAAATTCTTTTTTTCGTTGAGCATGACTCATATTCGTAGAAGCTCAAACGTAATGTAGCAGAGTGAATGGAGCTCGAAGCACAACAAATAGGAAGATTTAAGGTGTGAGGGGTGAAGCCCGTGAAATACGGTTCAGGGGTAAACTTGTAATTTGAACTGTAATAGTTAAACACGTTGTGCTATGGAACCCTCAAAATTAAATAATGGAAAAACTACATCAACCAGCCTATTGTCGGAGAAGTAGACACTATTGGCCGAAGTTTGTGATTAATCGTGTTTATTTTTGTGTGCACTTTATTAATATAATATGTTTTATTTAGGGTTGGGTTTGATGTTGTAACTTATTTCTTTTGAGCTAAATACTAAGGAAATTTAAGAGAACTCTAATTTGTGGGGTGTGTGTGGAATGCATACAGAGAAATCTTTCCTGCCAAAAAGAGATATGGAATGGTTTTTCTTCTGTCCACGGGATCGCAAGTACCCAAATGGTTCAAGGACAAATAGAGCCACGAAAGCTGGCTACTGGAAAGCCACAGGAAAAGACAGGAAGGTTGTGTGTGAGCCCAGTCCATTCATTTCCACTGAGACTGTCACAGGTTACCGCAAGACCCTTGTTTTCTACTGTGGAAGAGCTCCTTTAGGTGATCGAACCAATTGGGTCATGCATGAATATCGCCTCAACGATGATCCTAGCCAAGGCTCGGAGGTAAAAGTCTCTCTTTAGTGTGAGTTTAGTTCTACAGCAGAAACTGAGAATTTTGTCTTTGTCAAATTAATTTTACAGAATCAATTCTTATCGATCACTGTTGTAGGGTGCTTTTGCTTTGTGCCGAGTTATCAAAAAGAATGAGAAGGCAAATGATTCACAAGGGCAAGGAGGAAAGAGGGTTAGAGCTAATGATGGGAGCAATTCCATTTCAACCAATGGGAATGAGGTTTCTTGTCAGGCAAGTCAACTGTGCAGTGCCAGTGAGAGTCATTATTCAAGTCCTATTAGCTTCCAACGCAATGTCCCTCCTATGGCTGTATTTGACCAAGCTTCCTCTGATACCAATCCTACAACCTTCTGGCTCTCCCCTGACATGATTCTTGATTCTTCAAAGGTACTAAATTGATTTTAATATGTTTGATTGTTCTTAGATAGAATTGATTCTAACATAAAGTTAGAATTTGGAGCTTTTGTTTCTACAATTGATTTTTAGTCTTGAATTTATTGTTCAACTAACTTTTATACGAATGCATTCAAATATAAATCACTTTATATTCAACTCAATTTTAGTCAGAATCAATTTATTCAATATCATTTCTTGTCACCGTGAACCAGACACATGTAGATATTAGTTAGAAATGTTTCTTACATTTTCCTCTTCCAACTAGCAGGACTATTCTCAAGGGCAATTACAAGATGTTGTTGCATGTTTTCCACAGCAACATGAGTTATTGAGTACAATGACACCTTGGCAATCATTTCAACATACTGAAATTTCACCTTGTTCATCCTACTCAAATTTTAATGCGGAAATTGAATTTCCTGACACTCTAAGCCAAATTGGTTGCATGTCACCTTACTCGGGACAAGGAAGTTTCATGGACTTGCCTTATGAATGCTATGATCAGATTCATTCATTCAGGGATCCAAATCAATTCTGAAAACAAAGAAGGAATAGGAATAACATATTCTCCTTCCTTTCTTGCAATGCAAGTTACAAGATGTTTCAGTGGGAATCAAGCTTCAATTTGCAGTTAAACAAAAGATGAGAATTTAGAAGAGCTTAGTGATCAGTGGTTGTGTGCAAGAAGACTACAAATATGGATTTCTGAGACAGCGCCTTTTAATGTCTGTCTTTGAGTGATAAATATTGATTAATGAGTGCAAGTCCCTTCATATGCACCAGACTGAAACTACTCTGTTGAACTGCTTTTGACTTAGTTTATTTGTTATTTATTATGTTGTGTAGGTTTCCCGGATGATATCACTTTTATAGATTTCATCCGAATTTGGTTTATATCGGTTATTGTATGTGTGGTTTCATAAAAATAGCTTATATAATGGATGAGGATTTATTATATATATTCCTACTGAGTAAATTGATCATGAGATATATTCCTACTGAATATTAATAATAGTAAATAGTAGTACAAAACATACTCAAACAGTTCATGTTTAATATTCATCCCAATCATTCATCAAATGACAGACCATAAGGGTTCTGTTTCTGCCACTTAACTAGTCTATTCAATTCCATGAGAAGGTAAGTTGTTCCGCGAAACATCAACTCGAGGTTCCTCACAAGTCACGACAAGCTCATCTCCAGCTCTAAACTCTTTAAAGCAATCTAATCTCCCAAGTTCTTCAACTTCCTCAATAACAAGATCCAATTTTGCAACTGTTTCAACAAGCAAAGATGCAAAAGCAGCAAAAGGAAGTGCCTCAGAGAATTCAAGACTAGTGATAGCAATTTTACTCAACTGGGGTCTCAAAGATTTTCTTTCGTTTTCCTTCGACTGCATCAATGAATCTCTTTTTGTTTTCCAATCAAGCAATGCAGAAGAGTCAGTTTTAACACTCGATAAGGAGAATCCAGAGCCTTTTCCATGTCTACCTTGACCAACTTGTGCAGCAGCTATTTTGAGCATGTTGTTTGCATGGTTGTGTTTGTGTTTGGAGCCTAAGAAGAGACGAGGTTGAGACTTTATGGCATTGTTAAGATCCTGCAGAGCTTCATGAAGATGATCGGAGAGTATTTCGGGAGAGCAATGGCGACAGTTTCTTATGCTGTTAGAAAGTTCTATCAGTACTTTTGATACCTCTGCTGCAACCCTTATGCATGGATCCTTGAACATGGCTCTAACTGATCTTGGTGTCTGAGATAAAAATTTCAAATTAATAATAAATATATGTTATAACAGGAACCCCGGTTCAAAAGAAAACAAACACAAAAATGCAAATACTGCCTACGTATCCGACTGTAGAATGGGCACAGTCTTAAACTTACAGGCCAGTTACAATTTCAGGGATTAAATTGTTCAGTTACAAAAAAATTGTCAGAGTTACCTGAATTTCTGATCTCAAACAGCCATGTAGAGCTACCACCGTGTAACCGAATTGGCGAAGAACAGCTCCTACTTTTACATACTGCTGCCATGGAAATTTGTGACAGTACCTAGAATGCCTTGGCTCCCAACTTGCATGCAACGCCTGGCCAATTCAATACCGAAGCAATATAAGATCTTTATTCAAAGGAATGTATTAATTAAAATTAACCTAGAGATGGCACATAGAGACTAACCAGTGTTTCATCAATGGATTTTGAATCCAAAACATTCTTATAACCTTTGTATATGGGATCCTCAGATGATTTGGTTTCTCTGGGGCTATCATCAATTTCTCCATAAAAATATTCATTGACACAAGCTGCAAGATTTTACCTTGACTATGTCTTGATTTAGATTTACAAGGTAAAATTCACAAGGTATGAAAATTATGATAATTTGCTTTGCATGTGGAAAAAATAAAATATGGATTATAAAATACTAAAACTTGTCTTGTGAAAGCCTATGAAGCACAGACACCAGTGTTGTATCGTTGTCTGACTTCGACACATGCCATGCCAGATGCCATACACGCCTTCAACCTGAAGTGTCGGGGCTACATAGATAAAAGCAAATAGAATTTTTGTGACACCATTACTAAATATATTTAACTGAAATTTTGCATACCCTCTATAGATTTGGCAAGACCTTCAAGCTTGAAAGCAGTAGAATTATGTAGGTCTTCTCCTGACCAATTTGGAAACATCAATATGCTCATTATAAGGCAAATGGCACATCCTATGGCAATGGAAGATATGCGTTCATGTGCTATCTTCAACACACTGTCCACACGGTAGCTTGACAAAGCAATCAAGTTAAATGTCATGAGAAATATAACTAGACCATAGTCATAGTTCTTCTTTATATAAGGAATGAACCTCATATAAGTAGCTAAAGCTCCTGCAATAACAAATCCACATAAAACTCTATATTAAGAATAATGGTTAACCATCCAAACTTGTATTTTGTCGCTATTACAAAATTTCCTTGTCACTATTTGTTAACGTTGTTACAAGCAGAAATACTATGGCATCAAGATTTCAATAACAAACAGATGCTGCAGCATCTGAAAATTCTGTTACATTAATTACTGGTAATAACTGATTCAATTGAGACTACTATTAGTTCAAGGTTTGTACTAATTTGACTTATTTAAACGATTTGATGAAGTCGGAACATGAGGTATTCAACTCTAATTTTTTAACCGGTGATCGAGATCACATGATTGCGTATTTTTTTCTAACCGCGGGAAGTTGGGAAATGTATGTAATGTACCTATAAGAAAAACTGCAGCGCCAATGATAACAGCTTGAGAGATCCGATGAGATGACGCGTTTGCAATATAACCAACAATGAATGCCAATAATCCAGCTAACAGTGTCCCCAATCCTCTATTAAGCCCTTTGCATAAAGTTGCCCCTGCAGCCAAAAAAATCAAAAGTTTGAAAAATAAAAGTCTTCAAGTTCAAACCCATGCAACTAAGACATGAAAACACACATACACATGTATTAGGTTTTTACTTTCCCAATACACCCCCTCACGCAAAGCACTTTTAGGCTTAATGTGTAGATAATTTGACGAATGGCCCAAATGAATAGACTATGATATCTATCATATTAGGGCCTAACTCTACCAACCCCGCGTTTCTATAAAACTACACATGATTCAGACGTATACTGTCCAACACAAAAAACCGTGGTTTTTCGTCCGGAAGTATACTTCCATATGGCATAAAAACTGTTTTTATGAATGTGTACTTCCAAAGTGACTTGGGTGAGAAAGTTAGGTCCTTGTATTAAACTTTTATATTGGATCTAACACATCTTTACAAAACCAATTTGTAAGATTAGTTATCTCTCTGTATAAACTTTTTCAGACGTTATTTCTTTTAAATGTAAAACTTGGAATTTTCCAATAACATTACATAAAGAAGATTGAATTGAGATTTAAGAGAGAAACTTGCCAGCAGTGAACTCAAGCACAACCACAACAGTCATGACAGCCCAAATTGCACTTTGTCCAATCTCATGGTAAAGTGGCTCCACCAAATACAACAAAGAAGCTAAAGTGAGAGACAAACCAACTTTGAATGCATGGATCACCCTTCTTGGATCTTCATATCCAACATTCCATGTAGTCTTCCAAGCCAAACTAGGAACTCTCCTTACCCTCTCACCAAAAACATGCACATATTTGTTCCACTTCCCAATCATTTTTCCATTCTCATTCTCACTCTCATTCTTTCCTATTTCCATTTCCTTGCCACTTCCAACATGCACTATAGGGAACATTTCTAAATCAATCAATGTTTAAAAGACCAAGCTGCCATAAAGTATATGTTACAAGGAAATGATATTTTTGTGGGACACTGGGGAGTCTAGATGTATCATATGACTTCTTAGAGCCCCAATCCTTTTTGAAGAAGCAAGTTTGTAATTTATAAGGTTAAGGGTAGGAAGAAGTTGGCAATGTCATTTTTTACATTCACGTGCATTCCATTAAAGTGACATTTAAAGTCATAGCTTTATTAAAGTGTAGAACTCCAAATTATACATACTATAGTATTTTATTTTTGTGGTGAATAATTGATTGTCACCTTGATGATATTATTGTCATAGTTTAGTTCTATGCAGATCTATATTAGGAGGGAACATGCTAAACCACTAAAAATGGGATAAGAATGCTTAGAATTTTCCTCACCATAGCAATTAAGGTGATTTCCCGACCAAGCCCACGTACAAAAAAGTACAATGCATAACATTCACTTATTGTTATTAACAATTTTGTAAATGATCAATAGCTTCATACATTAGATATATGAATCATCTCTCATATATTACATATTTTATAGGATTGATCTCCCATATTTGAATTTCAACAAACTATTTATACATTGTGATAATCACTCTTTGTAAACTGCTAGTAACTAATAAGGATCTCATACAAGATTATGTATGAATATGTGGAAAAAATGGTGGGAAACAGATATGTCAAATTTACCATGTATTATCTCCTTCAAAATTTTTTTACCACGTATTATAAAATAGATTCTAGTTATTGGTACGTCAAGTGTGAGTAATACTCTTAAATTGGCTCCAAAATCTTACTGCTTTAAGATTTTGAGAGCTACTTCTCCATCCCATCTCCCATTCTAAAAAATCGATCTCATACTGATGCATCGTTTTGGACTGAAAAAACATCATTGTTTCCATAAACGGTGAATCCAAAGAAAACCGATGTTTTTTGCCCATCCAAAACGATTCATCCTAACAGAATCGGTTTTTCAGAAAGGGTTTGAGGGATAAAAAAAAAAGTTGTTTAAAGTTTTAATAAAAATATGGTTTTTTTAATTTCACTTATATAATTGCTCTAGTCAAACGTGACGATCCGGTGTTTTAAGCTCCCTTCACGACCCAACACCAATTTGCATTTGCACTACTTTCCCTCGGTTGACCTAACTCTAACTGATTGAGGCCGTTACTTTACATAGTCACATTCCATTGACAAAGGTAGCAACTCTTGAATGGAAATGGTTGAGTGTTTGATTAGCATTGAAGAGTGCAGCTGCCAGATATACAGTGACAATGTGATGACTTTCGGTATGGTTCAAACATGCTCTTAAGTTTTGACCCTTTTGCCTTCACGGGCAAAAAAACAGAAACATAACCAATAATGGCCATAATTTGGTTTCAATAAAAAAAGAAACAACCGTGTGAACTGTCTATTTGATATTAAGTTATTAACATTACTTTTTTGACTCAATATGTGTACACTGTTTCTCTTAAACAGCTGTGAGTTTATTTTAGTGAGCGGTTCTCTCGTGCATTTGCAACTTCTCCATGACTTCATGTATCCAATTGAAGCTGAGATATCAACATGTGGCTTCATAAACAAATTGCCACTTGTATTGTTCAGAGTTGGTTGGAATATTTAATTAAATTTAGGCACTTTATGCAGCTGCTACTATAGTCATGCATCAATAACTACTAACAACTGGATCAAGGGGTTTATTGGTTTCTTATACTTTTTTTGACAAGAAGTTTCTTATACTATAGTCATGCATCAATAACTACTAACAACCGGATCAAGGGGTTTATTGGTTTCTTATACTCCCTCCGGTCTCAAATGTAAGAAACAAAATAATAAAATTAGTGGTCTCAAATATAAGAAAAAGTATAGTAAAATAAACCTATTAAATGCTACAATTTTAAGTTTACCCTCATTAAACTCACTTCATCATTAATGTCTTTACTACTCTAAGAAAGAGTAAAATTAGAAAAATATCACTTTTTATAATGACTTAAATGTGGTAAATCCACTTTCTTAATATGTGTGCATTTTTTTTGTTTCTTACATTTGAGATCGAAGAGAGTACTTTTATTAACAAGAATTTTCTTATACTTTAGTGTGGATAAGAGTTATCCAAAAATGGGATGAGCCTTGTGCACTAATAAGATTACGGATTTTTTTTCTTCTTCATGTTTTCTAAGAAACTACACAAGTGTATGAAAGTGGTATACTTCCAAAAGAGTGTCGTGTGGAAAAAATTCCCTAAAATTTAACCATAAATGTGACATGCTTCAGCTTCAGTTTAACCAAATCCAATATGTCAGACACGACGTCAGATCATCAGGTGTCTCGAAATCTAACGGAAAATACTTGGTTGACATTGGAGTACCAATGTCATGTGACATTGGTCAACCACAATATCACAAGTGTATAAAAAGACAAAAAAATCATGGTTTTCTTCTATCTCACTTACAGGGATTTTTTTTGTCTTTTTGTACACTTGTGACATTATGGTTGGTCAATGTCACCCAAGTGTTTTCCAAATCTAACATAGCTTACTGGTAAGTCAGCTATTACTTTTACAATCAAATTGAGCCAAAAAAATAATAATTTAAATGACAAATGCTAGTTGTTATTAGAGATGACAATGAATATCCAGTGACAGAGATATAGTAATCATCCGCTACTCGACCCGTTGAATAAAAAAATACACATGTTCGTCCATTTGTGTGGATGTCCGTTGGAAGATATTTAACAGATTTTAAGATATATGTAGATATTTGTCGATATCAACATATATAAAAATAAAAAAAAAAATAGGAATGACATAGAGTGTTCCTCCTCTATCAACCAAGCTTAGTAGTAAGGTATAAAAATACTAATACATTTCAGTCTCACTTTGACAACAAAATTATTAATCGAATAATAAGCACATTAAATAACTAGACTAGGGTTCCTTTCATGTAGGTAAAATTTATGTTTAATATTTTGATAGTTTTGCTAATTTACTAACAAATACCTTGTAGTCATAATAGTTGAAATATCTACTTATTTTATCGACGAATATCCGATTAACTACCCTCCTTGTACTTGTGGTGAATTTTATCTTCAGATACTGTCATTCCCAATTGTTATTTTAGTGAAGAGAGTGGAACACACGACCTCCTTGTCAATCAAAACTCAACTCTCTCCTAAACAATCGAGTGACATTATCACTACACTATCACTCACATTATACCCGTTTCTATCTCTCTGAAGATGCAAACATACCCCTCAATCGTTATTGAAAATAGCTGGATTCATCATGCAAACAACTAAATTCTGTGCAAAACACCGGCCATATAGATCATAACCTATCAACTCAGTGCCACACAAATATCTTACTTGTCATATCATCCAAGTTCAGCCTCAAATAAATAGGTGAAGAAAAACGGTAGATATTGGGACAGGAAAATTTGTGGACCAAAGTTCTGGATTTAAAAATGTAGAGACCAAAATCATTATTTTTATTTTGGATTATTGGGACAGGAAAAAAAAAAGTCTTTTAAAGACCTAATGATTTTGCACAAGACACCAAATTTTCTAAACACAGTATAGATATTGTTTGTTTGACAAACATCATGCCCTGCTCAGAGCATCTACTACTAAAAATTCAGATCATCATAAATCTCCTCGGACATGATCCTGCTCACCCAAATACACTTTTTTATTATATCATTCAATGTCAGTACCCAAAAAAATATCAACCACTAGACCTAAAAAATTAACACAGATTCCGTAATATAGCTTAAAGATGAGATTTCTTATCTCATTTGTCCAGTATGTTTTCCTTAAATTGTACTATATTTAACTCCAACATACTTTCACCAAAATGCAGCAATTTCCAGGCACACTCGTAGCTAGTGAAAGACGTAAACAAAGGGGGAAAAGGAACCATAAAGTAAGGCTCGGTGATAAAGTAGCGTTCGACTACATGTTCCAACCATATGCACAACAATAAAAGTTCAACTAATGAATAGCCAGAACAATTTCTAAAGGATTACTTATACATCCTGCGACCTTCCCCGGTGTTCCACACACTGCAGAACTTTCCCTTCTGATGATAGGACCTGTTTCTTCACTTTGACTGGCCTAGTGTCATTATTCAGTGTAAACCTTGCAGGCGTCTCTGAAGAAACATCAACAAAGAATTTATTTGCTACATCTCCATCTTCATCAATCCTAAGATGCTTTGCATACCACCCCAGACCCTGGTGAAGTAAAACACAAGCTCAGAAATATCAGTTCCCTGTTAGAAGCAAGTTACTTGACAATGAAAAATTTATCTAACCATTGCAGCTCACATAATTGAGATAACTGAAAAATTTTAGGCACCATATTCAGAGGCACCAGTTCAATAATAAGTATTTAACCATAAAATAAAGAGTTATCATCCACGCCACAGCAAAACACAAAAGGCTGAGCAAGGTAGACCAAAAAAATGTAGCACGCAAAACAGTGACAGTCAAGATTTCAATAACATGCATTTTAACCATTGCCAGCTCTAGCTGTGATTCAAATTATGACCTAATATTCAAATTATAATACACCAGTGCTATTACCTTTTTAGAAGAATTAATATTTAAGAACGCCAGGTAAAATATTTCCGATACAAAAACCATTGGCAGTTAACAATTTTCAAAAGTGGTAGAACAGTTAATTATATTAGCTTAACTTCATTTTTTGAGGGAATGCTTAACTGGCAACTCGTTTTCATTATTTTTTCCATTTATTTTCTGAAGATTCATCAGTAATTAAATTATAAGTCTTCCATACTGAAGGCTGAAGCTCGTAATTAGAGGCAATTACATATGAACAATTATGCTGAACTGAACCTGGTGAAAGTAAATAATAATTAAAAAAATACGCAGGTACTAAAATGTCCATATAAATCAAGTTTCCCCTTCCCTCTTTCATCTGCACTTAGTTGAGTCTGTATACCTTGACGTTAAATTGTTCTTTTTTTGTAACTTACAAACAAAAGTTGCCCACTAATTAGTAAGCATTGGCAAACAATGCCTCCAATCCATTATACATGCCAGAAAAACTGTTCAGAGAATTCCTGATTACCAAACAAGGACAAGGGGTACTTACGCTGAACAGAAAAGATAACCATATTTTGAAACAAGACATGGTAGAAAGCAAATCATCGTAAATTATCAATGAAATAATGAACTATTCAAACTATTACACGTATTATGTGTTTGAGGAATTTTTTTAACTTCATCCCATTCCTAAGCTCTAAGTGAGAGAATTAAATAGTAGATTAAACTTGATACTTCACAAAGATGAACTAAATCCAGTAGAGATACGGGTGCACAAGCCCCAGATTTTAATGAGTTATCACCTAATTATGCCATCTTCCATGTTCTTACCTAATTATGCTCCAAATCCATACAAAAAGGCTTACTAGCTCAGTTACTTGCATAGTTGCATTTAACCGAATAAGAAAAAATGGTTATCCATATTGAACCCCTAAAACTATTTTCTGTATTAGATTAAATATTTCCAACAATCGGTGTTGTTAAATGCAGTATCGTGTCGTCTACAGAGGAGAGCCAAATTTCCGGAATTTCAACCGCTTTATGGTGGAAAAACCCACAATATCAGCCACCATTTACCATATTACTATAGCACAGCGGAATAAGAACATATCGCTATTGTCCCATGATACAGTATTTAGTACAAAATGTTGTCGAATAGCCGAATTTGAACAAAAGGTTATTTTCCGCAATTGACAGAAATGAATGGACAACATAACATCCAGAAGCAGGAAACAGTTTAAGGGTTGCATAATCTTCATAAAGTAAAATACTAACACTAAAAAATGCAATCAGATTAAAAGTCGAAGAATTGAGATTCAAATGATAGAGGTGTAAATGTAAATGTAAGTAATTTGATCTGCATCTAACTAAGTTAAATCACAATTAGATGCAAAATTGATGAAATGAAAGGGACCTGAACACCGCCATCAGAGGAGGTAGAAGGAGCAAGAACGGGACCAAGTTGTTGTTGATGTTGTCGAGGACGATCGTTCACAACCTGAGCCTTAACGCTAAAGCCTCTACGAGGTTGACCGGTTTCTTTAACGCGAAAATTGGTTGGACGATGTTGACCACCGGCACCGGCACCGGCGGCGGCGTGTCGATCGTCGGAGTTGTTGTTGTTATCATTGGAATCGTGATCGTGATTGTTGTCATCGTCTTTAGAAAACCCTAGGAATCCGAAAACCTTTCTGAAAAGACCCATCTCATGAATCAATTTAAAACTAAAACGATGTCGTAGTGGGAACTAAGAAGAATGAAACACGACTAGGCTATCTATCAACTACCATTTGCTGCTACTACTACCACCAAATTATCGACGATTCCAATTTCTACTATTTTTATGTTTGTTTGTCTACTCTCTTTAACGTGTTAAATAATGAAGGTATTTATGACTTTCTATTGTTCAATCACGCATAAAATATAACAATTTTATAAGCAAATTTGTTTGGGTGAACACAATGGTACCATACCCATGTAATTTAGTTGGATATCTACTTGTCATAATCGTCATGTCATGTCATATTTTTATATTAATTTGTTTGAAATAAACTCAAATATTTAACAAATCTTGTCTATAGGGCATTTGTATTCATTTAAACTTTAAGGTACTCAAGAATTTACCAATTTTTTAAGAGTATAATTGTAAGTAAAAAAGTCATTCCAAAATATGTATCTTCATTATTTATTTTATTTTTTGGAAAAAATTATTATTTTATTTTTCGTACAAGATTATTATTTTATTTTTGACAAAAGAAAACTCTTTTTTTTAGGGAAAAAGAAAACTCTTATCACTTCATTCGTAACCAATTTGAAATACTGGATGATTTTAATAAAATAAAAAAATCATAGCATAGTAACAAGATGCTCTAGCAAGCTCATGAGCAACATTGTCGTTGGCTTGTTGCCTAACATAATTGACCTAGCAATTTTTAAATTGTAACAAAAATTTCTTACATTGTGTTCCTCCTTCCATTCCTTCTTACTTATTGCACAACATTAAAACAATTAGGGATGAATTACCATTTATTTGATTTCCACAAAACTTAAGAGATTAGTCTCTGCAATTGTGCACGAAGGATACCCGATTTAAAAAAATGATGGGATTTTGTTATTCTATTGAATCTTGTGCTCACCATGGATGAAAGGTTATTCAGCTCCATACATATGAAATGATGATATGAATATATCTGCTGTGCGATAAGTATGAATGTATGATAAGATTCAGTTGAGTAATAAGATCCAATCGTTGATCTAATGTGCAGATGTGATCTATCATTGACAAAAATTGTGCCTAACTTTTATCCAACAAAATTTACTTCTATGGAAGATGCATCGAAAGAAAATAAAGGGAGCACATAATATTTTATTTTTCATTCGATGGATAAAGATTAGGGGCTGGTGTTGATATTGATATTATCACCAAATTTGATCCTGTTATAGTAGTTTTATGCTAAGTGCAAGATCTTTTAAAGAAGGTCGTCAAGTATAATATTTGATGAGATAGTTCATATCTCTTTCAACTTAAAATGTCTTGAGTTTGAATTTGGTTGCTTAGTACAACAACAGATTTCACAAAAAGAAACCAAGTTGGTTCCTTAGTCGATTATTTGACTGCATGTCTTCCGTCAAAAAGCTAACTAATTGTTTAGTTACTCATTAAAAGTGGACGACACATAAGTGAATAGTATTCTTTTTCTATTCTATTCGTACAGTAGCACAGTTCTAATGATGATACCGATAGGTCAAAATACACCGCTTGTTAAGGGTCAAGGATACGATACCATGTCGTGTTTATAGTCCTGCTTGGTGCTTACGTTTTTCATAAAGGATTACCGTTACTATAGTTTCACCTTTATTATCTTTTGAGAAATGATATTTGAACAACCATTTTTTGACAACTTTTATGACAATTTTATCTCTCATACTCACATGATCATTCTACTTTCTCTCTCAATTGCTTTGATTTTTGTGTCACTACCTAAACTTCTTTGTAAAATTTGGTTGTCCAACAAGTTGTCACAAGAAATGGTTGTTCAAATAACATTGTTCATTATCTTTCTGTTGAGAGGATGTCTTCCATCGAAGCAAAAGCAATCTCATACCATGTTAGATATAAATATAAGCACCCAAGACTGTATGTATTGTAATTGTGATACGGTATATATCAACGCAACATGAAATGTGACACGAAAATTACAGAATGCATCACTCAATAAACATTATCATTAAAATACAATACAATGTGTACAGGGGATATAGAGAGAATCAATTTATGTTTCCATTAACAAGATGGCTTTGGAAACCAAAAATATTAAACTGATTTTTCACACGCAAAATATAATGAATGAAAAACACCTCATCCTTAAAAGAAAAAAAAACCTGCAATAACGGGATACCTAGATTGAACTGCGCCATTAATTATTTGAGATTACATCAATCTCCACCAATTAATCCCTGAAGTTTGAAACCAGCAATCCCAATGTGTCTAGCACCTAATCTCGTATGATCCTGCTTTTGTGATATAGCGAACCCATTCAACAGTGTTGTACCCACTCTTTTCCCACACCTTCAGAGAGTAAATTAGATAAAACCACTGAGTTTCAAAAAGATGAGAAATAAAAAAGAAATAGAGAGCATACTAATACATGACAGATACCTTAAGAAAACGGACACGTAAACCAGATGCTGTGAACATGGGAACCTGCAATAAATAGAAATAAGATAGGTACATTAAGCTACTGCATGAAGAGAAAGACCAGTTTGGAGATATGTGCCATGCAGGTGAATGTGACATATTACTTCAAAAGTTTTGCCTACGGTGGAGGAACAATAACCACAAGTCCACAACAACAGTTGCCCAAAATGAGAATGGCATTTGAAAAAGAATAACTTTTTATCAATACGCAATTGAAGAAGTGGATATGCTGCAAACCATGTCTGCAAGTGCAAACTAAAACAAGGGTATATGCAAATCTGATGATGAATAATCCTGAATTTCACTCAATAACATATATTTTTAACCTGACACTAACTAAGCTAAGATAAATTACACATCCAACAAATTTCATGAATAAGCCTTCATAAATACTTCTACGGTAATCAGGATGTTTCATCTTATTTTCATGGGATTTGTTGAAGTAACTGATAACAAACCTGAAACTCCATCTGAATAGGTGGTCTAGTCCATGATTTCTTTTCAGTCATCGTAGAAATAAGTTCAATTTCTGCGCTCAAAGTTGGCTCAGTTTGCCCAGGAAATTTTCTTATCCTGCAAATTAAGTTGTTTTTAGCTTACATAAATTCTCAATAATATCTTATGAAGACAGCATGCAACTTATATGAAAATAATTTAACCAGGTTATCTGTTTGATTATAGACATAGCTTACAGCTGATACATAAATATAAATACTTATGAATAAACGCTTCATTAAGTTGGTTAGTAAAGCATACTCAATAGCCAATTTCAATGACCTTTATTTCACATAGAAATCATAATAAAGCGAGACACTTACTTCCAAACTAAACAATCAATAGCTGCATTATATTTTGCTCGACCGGATGTGACTGTGAAACTCGTTTTTGCTGTTTGTTTTGGCACAGGAATTTTGACAACAACCCCTAGTGCAAACATCTTTGCACCAAAGACACTCTTTACCTGAAAAACATGTTAAAAAATAAACAAAAGGAACAATTGGAGGATATTTGACCTTCATTCGATTTGACCTACAACATTAAATTTTTCAAACCTTAACATTTACTTCCATCCGTGTTCGACCAAGTTCCTTGATGGTTGGCAATACTTTGAAGGGAAGATTAACACCCTCAGTGATACGATACCTGATATTATAAAATTGTCTTAGCAAAAAAACAGACACCATTAAGAATTAATTTGATCCTATATTACTTGTGATTTGTGTAAAACCAAGCGATGCAAATTGATAAAGTAGATTTCTCTGAAATACAAAAATCAGCTTTCAATTTCATGCTAACACTCTCAAGGAGGTGACTATCAGTGCAATGGTACAAACAATATCAAACAAAGAAAATAATCTAAAAACAAAGGGAGCATAACAACTACATTACAATAACAATAAAAATATTTTCCCACTTGGTGATGTCGGGTAAATGGATCAATTGATGCCAAAATATCCTATCACAAGTCATGTTAATGAAAGACTACTTAAATCCAAAAAAAAAAAAAAAACTAAATTAGCCCGCCTAAATTGGCACTGGGGAGAATCAAACCTGAGACCTCGAGGAGGAGCACACTCCCATGTCCCAAGCCAATACTTAAATCCAAAAAAATTAATGGGTTTGATGTATAGTTTTCATGAATAAAGGAGTTATAAAAAAAACTTCCTAAATAAATGAAACAAGTCCAGGAAATTGTGAACAGCATGAACAGAAAATAATTCCAGGACAATATCAGGTAATAGCATGTAAGCCAAATTACGCCTGCAGTCTTTTAAGTTTGACCCAGTTCCTGAATAGGCCCTTGAAGTTTTTTCTTTCTTTCTGAATCGGTCCTTTGTGTTATTACAATGTGTCTGCATCGTTAACCTTCAAGCTATTATCAGCTTGCATTATTGCCCATTCAAAGATTTTCCGTTAAAAAATAAGCCATGTGGCCGGATAAACCCAGAAAAAATCCATAGTTATCTTTTTCCTTCTCCCATATCAAAACTAAAACTAAAGTTGAACTCTAATTCCCAAATCAAAGTCACAAACCATCTGATTGCATATTCCTCTCCTTACCTAAGTCTCCCCCTCTCATCTCATCTCAGATATGATTGCCAAGAGCAAACAAGCTTTGGATGTTAAGAAAGCAACAAAGAACTTTGGGTTTTACTGAGTTTTAGAAAATCGGGCTTTTGCTGGGTTTTCATTTTCTACTTACTTGACGTATGTGTAACTAGCTAATGGGGAATGGATCCTCTCATGTGATATGAGGGTCCATTGAAACCTCCACCATCCACTCAAAGGGAGGGAGAAAGAGGATTAAGGAAAAAAGAGTTTTAAAGATGGAGATTATTAAGAAACATGAGGGATGGGTGGGAGATTGAGAGGATCCACTTCCCTAATAACGGGAGTTATGTCAAGTTTTCATTTATTTCTCTAGTAGTTATAATTGATCTATTCGCTGTCGATGACACACCTCTTTGGAAAGATAAAAAGCAAACTTTCACAATGTTGCAAGTCTTGATAGCAATATATGTCAACTTCTTAGGATGGGTATAACTTGATAGAATGGAGTACTTGAAGTGAACCTTGTGACTCTATCCGTGGTAATAAAGAGAACTGGGTGAGTCCCCGTGAGCATAGCTCAACTGGTATGGATAATGCATTATAATATGCAAGGGTCGGGGTTCGAACCCCGGACACCCCACGTATTCACCTAAAAAAGTGAATTCTAGCCACTAGGCTACTTGACCAAAAACAAAAGGAGAACTGGGGGAAAATGGGGCAATTGTAACCAATATTATCCAAGTTCACTTAAGTTCTCAATGTTGTTTAAGGTGGACTATTGGAGTGTCTTAGATGGAACAAAGCTCTTTCAAAGGAGACTAGATGCAATAATCCGTTTCCCTATCAAATTTTGATGGTGATGAAGATCTACCACGAAATATGATATCAAGTGCCTAGGACAAAAGTCAACAGAAGCTCGGAGAGTGGCTTTGAAATAGTTACTAGCAAATGGTTTAAAGGAGGCAGAGAGATTGAATTTCAAACCCTTCTACCCACTTGTCCTATTTCCTACAAAGGTATGCATGTGATATTTTTGGTGTAGGTTCATAAAATTTGACAAAACAAGAATCAACAGGCATGAGCTTACTTCATCAGTTCAAATTCACCATCTGGAGGCACAAAACTAACAGTCTTCTCCGAGTTGAACCTCGTCAAATTTACACATTGATGGAAAGTGACGTCATCAAGCTCAATAGTTTTGCCACTGCAAAATAGATTTGTTGATAAATAAATTATCAGAATATTAGAGCAAACAAAACAGGAGGGTCTAATGTCTTCCCAGTACAGCATGTTAAAAGGACCAAATTGGAAAAATGAGAAAGTGAAAACAGCAACCATATTATTTACTATGGTAACATAAAGACATAAGCAAAACTTTTAGATAAAAATGTCAAAGGAAAATTTCATTGGGAGGAAAAATGTGGGGAAATCATGTCCAGATGATAAATACCTTTTAGTAGGGCGTGACTTAAGTTGTGACTCTTTCTCAAGGCCAATCTTGTCATTCAAACCCAACTTCAAATCAGGCATTCCAGATAGAAAGCACTTCATAAGAATCTTCCCCGTTACATCACAGCGCAGAACAACGCCTAAAACCATAAAACAGTTAGCAGGCAATCTACTAAACAGCAACATGCAATCAAAGGACGTGATCATAACTCACCTTTTGACGACATAAGAAGATTTACACTCTCAACAATATCTAGGAACACCTGTAATATACAATGTTGTAAAATTGTAATAGAATAGAAATAATCGTAAAGAATGGATATCAGATGGTAGAAAATCCACCTCGTTCTTTTTGTATACAAGACCTTCTCTCCGCCAACCAACAGCACCCGTAACTTGTAACGTCGCATTTGGAACAGGTCTCTCTGATGCCTGTTTCTCCCAACCATTGCAAGCATTAATAAAGGAAATAATGGAATATTCAACAGACAATACATATTAAGAAATGAAAACAATAAAACAAAGAAAAAATAGAACCAATAACTTGAGATACATAACGAATAGATATCAGTGGGATGTCCCTCTCCCCTCAAAAAAATGAATTGCAGAGACAAAATTTTCTTGAGTACTATTTTGAAATTTGGTATATATCAGTGGGTAAATATTTTACTCTCCAAGGTTCCCTTTTAAAAAAAAAAGGTTGTATGCGCCATGAACATGATTGTGTCCTATCGCATCTGCGACCATGTCCTTATTTCAAGGTATTTACATAAGCACGTGCAAACTAACCTTGGATGAAAAAGGGGAACGAACTCCTTCTTGAGTGATATAAAGCTTTAAGATCTCCGGTGAAAGATTTTGTGGATAACCAAAGTCCATGATTTCTGCAAATACGTGTGAGTAGTTATCACTAACCCATCCAATGATTCAAATGATAAATATGTTGTCACAAAAACAATACATGGTCTTTTACTATAGTTATACAAAGTTATTGAACCTGTTAGCAAAATAGATAGATGCACAATGCAAAACACCTTATAAAGTTATCAAGCAAAAGCACTGTTGCAGTTTCATTTCAAATACACAAGCGCGAAACATTAGCTACTACCATTGCAGTGCCTGGCTTATTATCTATTGGCTTAAATATGTTGTTGGTCCCTGCAAATATACCATTTTTTGCTTCTAGTCCCTATAAATTTTTTTGTTTTCTTGTAATCCTCGCAAATATATCGCTTTTTACTTTTTTTCCTTATTATTTTATTTTAGTCCATGTAAAATTTGTTCGAGTTGAAATTGGTCTCGGTAATATGTGAGTGTAACATCCATTTTAGTTCTTATGTAGCCCATATTGGAGGGACTAAAATCAAATTATTTACATATTACAGGGACCAATTTCAACGAAAACAAATATTCCAGGGACTATGTTGGAAATTCTGCCTTCATTGCGGCCCGCCCCTAGCTGCATAATTGCGGCATTTGGATTGCCTTCATTGCAGCCTCCAACACCTTCATTGTGTTGGGTGTGAAGGAGTGGACTTAGTCACACATTGCTTAGAGATATTGCATGTGTGTGTTTATAAAGCATGGGCAGCCCTCACCTTACAAGCGGGTTTTGTAAGGATGAGTTAGTCCCAATATAAAATCTGAGAGACTAAACCAAGACAACAAGAACCATAAACAATAAGTGGTATATTTGCAAGGACTAAAAGCAAAGAATTTTTTGCAAGGGTTAAAACAAAAGTGTGATATTTGCAGGGACCAAAAAACATATTTAGACCTTATCTATTTTAACCAAGGTAGTTTACATTAAATTCTCTAGAGCTGATGGAATTATGACTATCATTTTGGTCAAACAATTATTACTGATATAACTTAGAGTTTGCAACATGAATGAAAATTGCAAGTTTCAACGAAAGCTATGCATCTCACCCTTAGCTAGCCTAGAGTTTCTGTCAACTACAAGATAAACGTAATAGTTTACAAGAGGATTATTTATCTTTTTAACATATAACGGCCCAGTTCAATAAACTGTGTCATAATTTTCTTTTTAAAAGCAATGAACGGCGCCATATGTGTGTTGTATTTCATATATTTCAAGCAACTTCTAATTATAAATTTTGTAAGGCACAGAGTAATGCTCTTGCATTTCCCTCTTCGTATAAGCACCCAATTTTTTATGCAAACCAGATAGGAAAAAAAAATCATCCCAAGGAGAATGTTTGGTTTTACTACCAAGACAAACGAATAATGTTTGATACTCAATAGTGAAGAATCATGTAACTATTACAGCATAAAATGAGAAGTTTGGAAACTATGAAGTAAAAAAAAGAAGAAAATTGGAAAACACGAGAACTAGCTTCTTAATGCTAACTTGCCATCTCCCATGATTCCAAAATACCCCTCTCCTATTCATAACTGTCTGGCATTTTACACTCTCTGGCCCCCACTCAATTCGCACTTGCATAACCGCACCTCTCCAGTATTTTTCCTCCACTCGTCCCTTTTTCCCTTATTATTAGTTATATAGACATAGAATGCACCTTCCAGAATCAAGGGGCCATGACTTTCACATATGTAAATCACTAACTCTTCAATTCATTAAAAAAAACTTGGCAAGATAAAAGAACATAGCTAGAAAATATTCTTCTAACTAACAGCACTATTGACTAAAATCTTTGCATTAGCTTTCAGCGGTAGCAGGTATTACAAAACAATACCAAAATTGAACATTGAAGGAATTTAATTCATCAACATGCAGATTACATACCATCTAGAAGCTCGTAAATGAGTACAAAATTGTTGCGAATTGCATCCTCGTCAAAAGCGCCACCAAAATATGATTTGAATAGTGCAACAGCCTTCAAAGAAAATAAGACATACAACAATCATTTATATAATCACATGCAAATATTAATTATAATTAAGCATCAAGAATAAGAAATCCTATGCACAAGCAACAAAGACATCAAAGCCTTCGTCTCAGATAGATTACAATTTACAAAGGATGGATAGAATACAAAATGAATCATCATAATGTAATGGACAAAGCCAAACATCAGATAAATGGCAATGAAAGTCAGAGGTTAAATACCTCTACGACAAACTTGAAAGCACAAGCTACATTAGCATTGGTACTGACAACAATCACAATATAGACATTGCTGATCCTCATGTAAAAGAAAGAGCATCCACCAATCTGCTTCACAGGACACGTGCCAAGTTCTTTCGTTTGCATTATATGCGTCCGAAAAGCATCAACCATATTTCCCCTGTAAAGCAACAAATAATAACATACAGTCAAGCACTCGATAGTATCATAAATTAACCTCTAACAACTCAATCAATAAATCCAGTGTTCCCAAAAGGGCATTAATATCATAAACTAGTCCTAGTTTCTTTTATAAATTATATTTCTGCCCGATGTTTCAATTTCTGACTCAAACACAGATTATGTATCAGGTTGTTGTGTTCCACTACCACCCCGAAGCTTTTTCACTGCAACTATGTGACCCGTTTTCACTTTCATTTTAAAACCCTGACCAGAACCCCCTCCTAATAAATTCTCATTTGTTAAAAAAGGAATTATATCTTCTTCATTGAACCCTACTTTCTGAAACGCGGTTGTCATAAAAGCTCGTTTGGATTTTCCAACAAAAGAAAGGTACTTTTTCTTCAAAACCACAAAAGAGACGCAAAAACCGATACAACAAAAGAAATTAAAACGATTATAGCAACAACGGAAAAGGGTTTGTGTTTCGAACAAGAAAAAAGGTTTTCATAAACATTGCTACATAAACCCGGGTTACCTATTAGACACGACAAAAAACTTTATAGTTAAAACCGGTAGGTACCTCAACGTTAGGTTCATTAACTCACAGGGATCTTCCCGGTTAAAAAATTAACGGCGCGATCAAGGTATATCAAATCAGCCAAATTACAAAATTCCGGTGGGAATTAAACCGGTAAAGCTACAAGTTTAACTCATTTAATTCAGTCCATGAAGTAACATCACCAGGAATCACTCCGGTAAACATATTCTCCTGCATATTACCAGACAAATTCCAGGGTTTCCCGAAGAGGCGTTGATATTATAAACTAGTCCTAGCTGCATTACACTAAAATGTTCTACATGTCTAGCACAAGAAAAAATCGAAAATTGAAACTGTGATGCCACATACACGCTTCAATCGAAAAATTCTCAATAATTTTCCTATAAGCAGAAATTATTCTTCAGAATCCGAACTCAGAAACTAGGTTTCATAACAAATTTGAGCGTGTGAAAACATAGAAACGGTTCATTTTGATTTGGTTTCATCAGTGAAGATCTCTACTGAGAAAGATAGAGAGGAGGAGGAAAAGATTTTACCCGACATCGTCGCGATAGAGACGATTGATGAGAACGTCACCGCGGAGGTTCAAGAAGTAAACAGCGGAAGCAGCCACCGGCATCTCCGATCCAGTGTATCAACTTCCAATTTCACCGACGGAGAGGTTCGCCGGAAGAAGATCAATCGGAAACGGTGGTTTCGCCGTAGATCTGTGGAGGAGCGAAGAACGAAACAACGTCGTCGACGGTGAGAGTAGAAGAGAAGAAGCGGAAACAAAATGAGAAGAAAAGTATTCAGACTCCGTTATGAGTCGTCGGATTGACGATACACCGTTTGACAATACACCTCCCTTTGGCACGTGCGTCTTATGCACCGTCAGTGTAAATTTAAGTTGTGTGCTCACGTAAGCAACTGTAATTTATATAGAGATCAATGATGGTGGATAAATGATTCAAAACAGTTTTGCATGAATAATCAATCAAATCATTCTATACGTAATTAAAAATATTAATAAATACGACGATTTTAAATGTTTTGATTGGTTTCGTGTGCAAAATTGTTTTGAACTCATGTATACATCTATCGTTGGTGTACAAATGTTTTACACTGCAATTTATGATGTGTTATCACATCATTTAATGAGTAAAAACATGACTTGCGATGTCTTGGCAAATGATTTAATAACGGATCACAGATTGCATGTTTAAGAGTGAACAGTATATATAAATTAAACTCTTGTGATTTTAGAGTAGAGAAGGTTAAATATAAGTAAAATATTTTTATTAATTTTACGATTGTGATTTATTGACAATTTTTATTTTTTGATCATGTTAACCAGTGTCTTAGGCTCTTTTTGAATTAATGGAAGAGAACAAAGCGGAATGGAATGAAAAATAACGGAATGGAGTGGAACGGGGTTGAATAGAACCTGAATTTCATTCCATTGTTTGGAAAGTGGACGGAACGGAACATGTCATAATTTTATTTATTCCATATTTACCCTTATTATCTTTTTTTCAAAATGATTAAAATGTTATAGGTTTTAGAACAACAATTGTTGAAAAAAACTTATCCCCTAATTTAAATATCACTATAATAATTAGCAAAGAAAATCAATATTATATTGAACCATAAATACTAGTATTGAAGTATGCCTACAACCACAAACTTATAGAAATTTTTCGCATCTGACTACAAAGAATTCAAGAAACGAAAGAATATTAAACCAAAAAAATTACAATTGCAATTAGTTAATGTTATGGATTATGTGCAGATATGAACATGGAAACAAAAAAACATGTAACAGTGAAGAAATATTTTGATAGTTTGATTTATAAACAAATGACGAGCTGCACTTGTAAGTATTGTAGAAAGGGACACAAAAATTGCAGAAACAATGCAGAAAGAAATTGATCTGAATATTTTTAAAAAGTAAACACTGGAGGTAGAAGAAGAAATGCTACACTCATGTGAAATAAAAGATAAGGGTAAAAAGATAATTATGTATTCAGTAATAATAGCTAAACCCATAAATATAGACAAAAATACGACATCAGGGGTAGTTTGGTAATTTCCTTCATAATTGAAATTGTAACCGAGAATGAGTGGGTTTTTGTTAATGCTTTCCTTTTTTTTTTTCTTTTTCTTTCTTTCTTTTCTAAATATCTGATCTGATGTTGTTCATTCACCATCATCCAACCACCCTCACGCCATTGTCCAACCATCCTCCTCGCCGTCGTCGTTCAGATTCGTCTCTCCACCTACAACCACCATCTCATCTATGACCACCGTCGACTGAAAATCACAGATTCGCCGCCCCAAAAACAGATTTGCATCTACTGAACCCACAGATCCGCCGTTTTAAAACAGACCTGCAAACACACCTTGGTGGGAAGTCAATATCCAGCGAAGGCAAAGTCGTGGCCTGTGAAAAGCTCAATCGTGAAAACGCAGTGAGAGAGTGGTCGCCGGTGATTAGGAGAGAATGGTCGGCAGTTAGAGAAATATAGTTGCAGTAGGATAAAGCAACAAAGTTGAGGGAGAGGAAACAGTGTTTGATGAGAGAGTGGAAGAGATACATACTGTTGTGAGAGGACGAAGAAAAAAAAATGTATAAGTGAACAGTAAAAGACGGCGCCGGTGATGGTGGCGGCGATCAATGAGAATGATGGCAGAGAGAGAAGGAAGAGAATTAAAAAAAAATGTATAAAGCTTCAGTGATATATGGTGTCTGTATTGTGTTTGGATTTTTGTGTTCACTTATCATTTCTCGTATGCACTAAGAGGTTTCATTCCATCCCATACACCCCAAATTGGGAGGGAAGAAAAATAAGAGAGAATGATGAAATGGGATGGAATGGATTCCATTATATCTCACTTCATTACATCCGTATTTTAACAATCCAAACAACGGAAACTCATTGCATACCACTCTATTCCGCTCCATTCCACTGGATTCCACCAATTCAAACATAGGTTAATGGCGTAAGTTAAGGTGTTACTGTCTTCGGACCTATTTCTAAGAGACATTTGAATGAATAAAAGTTTATGTAGCTAGTCTAAATTTTGAATAAGATATATCAACTTTTGTCGCTTCAAATGTCTCTTATACACAGGGTCAGGGGGAGTAAAAAAGAAATTAAGAAATAAATTTTACACCGAAGAGATAGATATTTAAACTTTCAGCCAAGACTCATTTTAGTCCATGAGAAAATTCACAAGACTCAATTTAGTGGATTGCAAAAATATTTAAACTATCAATTTCTCTTATAACAAACTACTAAATAATCTCTTACTTTCACTTTTTATTTCCTCTGTATCTTTTTTGTTTTTGTCAAGTGGTTAGTAGCTAAAAAATTCACCTTTTAAGGTGAATAAGTGAGCTGTCTCAGGTTCGAAAACTATTTCCTCTATATATCTATATTATAAATTGAAAGAGTAATGCAACCCCTATCCTCCAACCCTGATACCTAGTTCGTCTATTTCGCCCTTCATTTTTTGTCACCTCATTTCAATTTTGTTCTCCCACATTTTCACCTCACCGTTGTAAATATAGAGCTTTGGTGGTGCACATCAATTGTTTTTGTTCTCCACTCTTATCTCACATGTCTACTCACTACCATACATTATGAAGTCATGCGATATAAATATATGTGATGTTCAATCCTCTCCTGCAAAGCAATCATTAGAAGGATTTTTCGATAAAATTTCTCATTTTATATGTGCTTCAAATGATTTTTTATATTGTTCATTATGCTAATATTTGTTTTAATTTTATTTTGTAGCTCCCTTAGTCCTACATCTTTTTCAGACACTCAGACTTTTGATCCTCCAATGATATTTATGTCCCATTATGTTTAGAATAAAATTACAAGATAGGTTTGACAATGAAATTGATCATCCTACCTTCGATCATCCAATGATATTTACCGTTCAAAAAGATGATGTTCTTAATCCCACAATTCTTACAAGTGGTCCATATCATCATGAAAAGAAAAAATTTCTACCATTCTTGCATCAAGTCTTTGTCTTAAGAGGATATTAGCTCTGGCTATTTCGTAAAATAGTATTATCAACTTGCCTTATATATTGTGTTTGCTTATGACATAATTTTTAGCAACCTATTGAATGTAATTATTTTTTTTTTTAAGAGGCTAAAATGAATTATATTACCACATCAAAAGAACCCCCTAGTACAAGGTGTATCAGGGTAGAAACACCAAAGTCAGAACAATATTTACAGGCACAAAACAGCAAAAAACAAAAACAGAAATAACAATTAACCTATGCCTAAAATGGTGAACGGACTAAGCCACCAAGCATGATAATTGAAGGGAAGAGAAGGGTATTTCTCCTTCAACCACATGAAAGCGAGCGACTTAATTTTATCTACCACCTGAGGAATTGAGCTATCCTTGCCATTAAATAACATGTTATTCTTTCTTTCCAAATTTCTCACGTAGTTGCAAACCAAATAACCTGAAAAATTGCACCACGAGCCTTCACGTTACCACCATAGAAAGAAAACTGATTAAAATGGTCAACCACACCAAGAGGAAGGGCCGTTGAAAAGCCCAACCACCTTAATAACAATTGCCAAACCGAACCAAACGTAGAACAATGTAAAAACAAATGAGTGCTAGTTTCGATTGAATTACAACCAGCAACACACAACTGAGAGTCGAAAGGAATCACACCACGACGAAGGAGATTATTCTTCGTTGGCAGCCTATCACGAAACAAACGACACGCACACAACACAACCTTAAGAGGTACTTGTTTATTCCAAAGAGCTGACACCGCCACCGTAGGAACACCGATAGGTTGAGAAATTTGCACTTTATAAGCACTTCAGACATCCAACTTCCAATGTCAAGTATCGGTTTTATCAACCTACAAAGATACACTTTGAAGTAATAAGATTAGTTCCCCCACCACCTCCTCTTCCCACGCAAAAAGCCTCCTCCGCCACGACCAAGCCTGGCCCTCCACCCCCTATTGAATGTAATTATTATTTTCAGAAGTTGGCAAGTTGTCTTACCATAACTTTGAAAAAATTGTGTTGTTGACGACTCTATCTAAAACTACGTTGGTTGATAATTGTGGACACATATGAAGTTGTGTTCTTGAATTCATGGTTGCACACAGCAATAAAAAAAAAACAGCTATGAACTTAACTTTACACAATTATTGCATTTGAATTGCTAATTTGAATTGTGTTAAGTGTAATAAAGTACTGAAAAATATCATACAAGATTTTGTAACGGTTGTTGTTGTACTTCCTACGAATATGCCAATCTACATTTAGTCTCTGCAAGTATAACTGTTTGGTCTATATACACATAGTAATCAAAGTTTTTAAAAAAAATACTAAAATAAAAAACAAGAGCTTAGTTCACCCAAAGAAAAAACAAAAAACAAGAGCTAATGAACTAAACCACATTCTTTATAAAAAAAAAAACTAAGCCACATATATTTTTTAATAATTAGTAGCTGTTACTTTATTTTAATCCAAAAGAATAACATATGAAATTGAGACTTGAATTTAAAAGAAAAGAATCAAAAGGGATTATATTACATTGCAAATAATATCACCAATGAAAAAGAGAAATTTGAAAGCAAAAGATGGTGAATTAAATTTTTAATGTAGCACAAGACTGAAGCACAAATTTTTTGGTGATTGATTTTTTTTTGGCCGGGTTTGAACCCCGGACCTTGCATATATTATGCATTGTCCATACCAACTGAGTTAAACTCACGAGAACTAATGATTGATTGATTGGTCAATGTAAGCGGTTACTTTTGTTTTATATTACTGTTTTTAAATGATTAACTTTAAATGAGTTATGAAACTCACAATATTAGAGCAGTACTTTTTTTTGTCAAATAACTTAATGGTTAGAATTCTTTTTTTTTTAAGATGAATAAGTTGGGTGACCGTCTAGAAGTCTTAACTCAACTGACAAATGCCGAAATTGCAAGGTCGGACGTCGTGACCCGGGTTCGAACCCGGGACCTCACAGTTGTGTGTGAGTTTAATTTCAGTGGATTACCACTTCATCTAAGACCAAAAAAATAAAGTTGGGTGATCGGAATTCGAACCTCGGCCCCTACATATAACAATGCATGTCCTTGTCAACTGAGTTATGCTCACGAGTATATAACAGTTACTTTTTTATTTGAGTTAAATATGTTTTTTCCTATAAAATGTCTTCTAAGTTTAGTCCTTACTTAATTTTAACCATTTTTCCCAATAAAAAACTTCTGCGATCAATTTTAGTCCCTACTAAATCCAAATTTGTTTAATTATGTTTAAACATTTAAGTTTTTGAACAATTTTTTTTTGCAAAAGTGCTAGGAACATTATTAAAAGTTCCTCTATGAAAAAATATCTCGAATTTTATTTCTACGTCCAAGTTTTTGTTACTATTGTCGTTTAAAAGATTCACATTTAGTTCACTTCATGTTAAAAAATTCAAAATTTTAGTAAATGAACTTTTTTGTAATATTTTAAACTTGCCTTAAAAAATCGTTCAAAATCTTAAAAGTTTAATGATAATTAAATAAACTTTTTTTTATGAGGGATCAAAATTACATGTAAATTCTTTTTGCAGGACTAAAAAAAACTACTAAAATTAAGAAATGACTGAACTTATGTTTCAAATTTTATAGGGACCAAAAACATATTTAACCATTTTTATTTTGATTCCTAGAATTTCCGTTTCAAAATTACGTTGGTGGCCTTTTTAATTTGATAACATTATTTTGCATTTTCGGTTTCAAAATTTAAAAACTCCAAAATATGAAGTTATGTAGTTACACTTTGCATTCAAGTGAGAGCATAATGAGGCAACAGTAGGCTACCAACAAGGCATATACATATTGGAGCTAATCTTTATGTTCTACTTCCATATAACATCTCAATTTTATAATATTGACCTTTAAAGAAGTCAGTTTTCTTACTCAATATTCGATTTTTATTGGTTTGTTTTAAAAAAGAAAAGATCACACTTCCATCATGTCTGCCATCTCTTTCAAAAATAATAATCATGTATGCCATCAATGCACTTGCTTAAAAAAAGAAGATTTCATACGAGAAGATGTGGTAATATTTTGCACCGCAAATTATTAGATCTTTTTATAAAAATTTATCAGGTTACATTTGCACTACTTATATCTTCTTTGTTCCACACTTGGATAACATTTCAATCCTCATTATTGGATTTGACAAGAGATCAATGACACCAATATCAAAATGTAAGATATATTATCAATTTACACATTTGAACAAGAAATTTTACAATTCAATACAAGTTTCAATAGATATTGACATTTCAATTATATGGTTGTAAATATTTAAATAGAGATTCTTATTTTTAAATAGAAGTTTTTATTAAAAATTTGGTCTCATGAACAATAAAAAAAAACATTTCAACCAAATTCCAATATTTTGTAATATCATTGGATATTTTGGGGGAATTATTACTTCAAAAATATAATTAACATGTGCGTCACACGGACGGAAGATATAATTTTTTTCATCAATCAAACAAAGTGTAAAGAGGGCAAAGACTAGCTTGTCCCCATTTAATTTTCTTAGGGACTAAAAGCTGCTTTTATTTTTCTTAGGGACTAAATTGGGTCTTGCAAAGTTTCTCAAGGACTAAAATTGGTTTTCACTCTTAAATTTTTTTATAAATTGAATATACAAATTTTAAGAAAATATTTACATCTTTAACTTCTTAACTTGTGACTTAAGGGGACAAATTAACATTTTTTTTATTATTATGATCATAACAAATTTATCAAGTTTATGAATAAATCCTCCAATTTTTTGTTAATAAATGTAGTTTTTGGTGTTAACCAAGTTTGTAAACTCTCTCTTGCGCTAACGTGTGGCATTTCTTCCACCGTAGACAGAAATAGAAATTGAAGCTTGTGGGACCAAACACTAAAAAGTATTCCCTCTATTCTTATTTTTATAAGAAAAAGATATAATAGAAATGTGTAATATCCAAAGATACAATAGAAATGTGTAATTCTCTATAGCCTAATTGTCGGAGAATAGAAAAATCCTAATGTATTGATCACTTAAGATAGCGAAATATTGGTTATAAAGCTTGAATGCTTTAAAATTAGATGATATTGTTAGAAATAGAAGTTTAGTCTTGTTTGTTTGTTTGTAAGTGAAGGAAGGAAATAGGAAGTAGGAAATGGAGCTCCCATCTTTTATGGGTGTGTCACGGCCTGTCTTTTGTGCTTGGGGAGATTATTTCTCCATATCAGGATGCAATACAGTCTTAATGTGATACCACGGGCAACCGTAATCATCTTGTCTTAGTTGTAGGTTAATCTAGTTTAAACCCTAACCTTGGAACCTTGATATGTAATGATCTTTTCTCCCTCCACTAGGTTATAAGTTACTGGTTACTTGCAATTTAAGTCAAGTCAAGGTGAAATCATAAGTGAACAGATTTAATCCTGAGACTAAGTCTTGGTTACTTGATAATGAGGTGAGGTTATGGTACTTGAGCTCAGGTTAAACTTGAGATCGATCATAAAATATTTTGTTAATCGATCAAAGATAAATTCATGTTTTGAGATTAATTGTGATATTTTTGAATTGTACATATATGGTAAAAGTTAATAATGTGAAGACATGAGCTTGTATTTAATTATACTTACCAAAATATATTTGTCTTTAAACTACTCACACTCATATTTCTGTATCCAATCAAATGAATTGGATTTTATTTTTTTGTGGTGAAATGAATTAGATTAATATTGTGTGTTCAACCTTTATATTATTTGCCTGGTGTATGTATTATTCAAAGAGATATAATTAAAGATATTTGAGTATCTTGCGATTTAGCTAGCCGTTGTAAAGGTTTTGGTTGTGAACTCACTGAGATTTAATATTCCCTGTTAGTTTTATGTTTGTTTCAGATGAGCATGTATCTAAAAGAAATGTGAAAGTCGTATAGCTTGAAGACCGACCTTGTTTATGTTATTTTGTTTATGATGTCATGTGATTTGATAATTTTGTGGTTTATCTCGTTGTTCCATGAACATTTTTGTATTACCCTTAATTATGTATATTGTACTTAAGTATTTAAGACAATTATTTACTTAAGTATTTAGACTTAATTATCTCGTTATTTAGTATCATTTTATAACAGATCACGTAATGGACTGATGTAGATATTTGACCTTTATTCAAAAGAGGGTAACATTAAAAAAAAATATACACTCTCCAATTTCAAATATAAACAACAGAATATTTCACTTATGATTTAAAATACAAGCAAAACTTAACTAATTAAATTATATAATATTTAATTTCATTATTCTCAAAATACCCTTTCGTTAATAAATATTTTATTTTTCCAATAACTCTTTTATTTTTATGGAACAAGTTCCATGAGTGGCAATTTAGAAGATACAATTTATTTTTGTATTTCTTTGAAAAAGATAGATGAAAACAACTTCTTTTTTTAAAGGGTGTGAACTATTTTTTTGCTAATGATATTGAACAGAGTAGTATATGTTAGAGCTGTCAAAACGGGCTGGGACTGTCCGACCGGGCCGTAAAAGTTCGAAAAACGCCGGGCTTGAACATAAAAAATTAGGCCCGTTTAAAACCGAGCCTTTTTACCCCGAGCTCGTCGCAGGCTAGCCCAATCGGGCCGCGGGTAGCCCGTTTATTTTATAATTATTTTTTAATATTATAATTTTGTGCTTTTCTTTGTAAATTGTAAATGTTATTAATTAGTATGATGATGGATCTGTAAAGAATTGTTTCAAGTCATGTTATTGCCGTAATGCCCAAAATTATTATAAATATTTATACGTATGTGTATTTAAGAATATGCAAAATTTTAGTAGAATAAAGTGAGTTATACATCATTTTCTTTGAATGTATAGAACTGGCATGAATGTAGGATTGGATTTAATTCCAACCCCCTCCAGAGAAAGGTTGTTATAGGTTCAGTCCTTAATTATTACTCTTTATAACATTCATGTGAGATTAACATTGATGTATAGGCTTTGTACATTGAGGTGAAAAGCATACTTTATTTTCTCGGTTATGCAGATAACTTCTAATATAGTTATTGCGCAGTAGTAGTAGTTTTTTGGGGGCAATAGTTATTTGTTTTATAAGTCTTATAAGGTTATTTATCTTTTCGCCTATCTATACTCAACCAGTGAAAGTTGGTTCATAACTGCTTATGTTTAGGCTGCCTAAATATAGTTTAATAGGATTGTTTATATTGTTGTTGTTATTGAATTATATATTTGTTTGCTTCTCTAATTTAAGTTTTTGCTGTCAATTTTGTGAAAGTTGCAGATAGTACATTGCTTTCAATATGAATGCTCGTGGTAATGGAAAAAGCGTGGTGCCGAATGATGATGATCTTTCAATGATTGAACAAATATAGAAGCTCTTTGAAAGATGAAACAGTTCAAGCTCTTATGTGTGCACGCAGTTGGCTGCATGGATTTGGTATGATTTTTAATTCAAGAATAACTACTTACAATTAATTATAGAATATGATAGTGATAGTGATGAAGATGAAGATAAGCATGAAGTCATCATACAAGAAAATATAGATTTTTCACAAGAAGGAACAAGCTATTAGCTCCATGCTGTGAATTTTGTGTATGATTTTTCCAAAAACTCAATTCATTCTTTTAGTTTCACCACCCATGTTTTTGTTTCATTGTGTTATCTTTGATGTGTGTAAATTCATATATGTATAATGCTATGAAGTATTAACATTATGGCTTTACTGTAACTTGCTTTTTATTCTTGTAATTGTATGAATTGTTATTTGATTAAAGATGTGGAAGGCATTATTTATTAGTTTGGTCCTCTAGAGATTTACAAGAAATTAAATTGGTAGCTACTATGAACCATCAATTGTTGGAGACAATTTATGTAAGCAATTTATGTATGCAGTGCAACTACTACTGATATTGTTTTCTGGTTTTTGCAGTTGCTGAAATTTCATTCATTTGAAGCTGAACAACTACTTTGAAATCGAAGTGCATTGAATTGTTGAAGTTAAGGCACTGTTTTGTAATTTTATGTTCTTTTTTTTCTTGTATTAATGTGGATTTGAATTGAATTTGATGGCAATGTCTACTGCAATATGTAGTATTTGGCACATGACAAATTAACATTGGTAATTTGGGAAGTTTAGCATCAATTGGTCCTTTTGAGATTGGTAATTTAGGAAGGTTAGTATCGATTGGTCTTTTTGAGTGTAATATTTTATTTAAAAGCTTTAAGTAACCGGACTGGTCCGAAAGCCCGCAAAGGGCCGGGCTTGGACAATTTTTTTTAGTCTGTTTGTCTTCCGAGCCTTTTAAGCCCGGTCCGCCAAAGCCCGAGCCTGTCATGGGCTGGCCCGACGTGGGTCTGGTAGCCTGTTTTGACAGCTCTAGCATATATTGATGTATTTAATTTAACTACACTTAGTAAAAAAATATTTTTCATTAGATAAGTTATAATATTTTTAAAATGAACTATTTAAAAATATTAAAACAAAAAAAAGGAAAAATATTTAAACAAAAAAAAAGGAGTAAAGTCTGATAGAAAAAATTTGAATGGAAAGTTCATACTCGATTCATAATAAAATATATCCAAAATTTTATCAAAAATGTGCATATAAATAAAGATAATTGATCATATTTAAGCTTCCCTAAAAAAAAGAATTGATCATATTTAAGCTATAAAATTTCAACAATTTTTTAAGCCTATTGTCTAAATTATACCATTCACGACTAGTGAATATATCTACCAATTTTATCTCTCATTTAAGACAAACATCAGGTTTTCTAGCATAAACATCAGGTTTTCCTAGCATGCGCCGCCTTCATTGAATTGGTACCTCCTTTATGCGACAAATCATTCATATAGTGTTCATTTGTTGATTCATAATTGAAAATTGATTGAGATATCAACGTTCCTGTTCGGTTCGAAGAAGAAAGAATTTCGCAAACTTTCCTGGCCATTTTCTCACCTTCAATTTCACTCTTTGATAACTGTACCAGAATCTGTCATGCCATTTGATTGGCAGGCAGAGATCGCAGCACCGACGGTCATCTCCACAGTCGCGCGGGTGCTGCTTCATACCATACCTGCAATTGCGACTGCACCTGCACCAATGTCTTTTGCATAGGCCTTAACCTCATCGATCAATACTTCCTCAAATGACAATATGCCGCAGCCGTCCATCCGCGGTGAAGCCGTTTGTGAAAATATATGTATAGCTAAAATGTAAAATGGACCACATCTAAAACTAAAACCGGGTCAAGTTATAATTGTTCAAATGGATTCTGTAATAATAAGATCGGCAAACCCATATTTAGCGACTCTAGGAGCAACCATTCATGGCCATTATGGAGAAATCATTTATCAAGGAGATATTTTAGTTACATTTATATATGAAAAATCGAGATTTGGTGATACAACACAAGGTCTTCCAAAAGTGGAACATATATTAGAAATACGTTCGATTGATTCAATATCAATGAATCTCAAAAAAAGAATTGATGCTTGGAATGAGTGTATAACAAGAATTCTGGGCATTCCTTGGGGATTCTTGATATAAGAAAGGAATTGAAGTTTGTAAGAGGCACCTTCGTGGGAGACTTGTATTGAATAAAGCGATAAACCATATACGACGAAGGATATTCATATGAAGCTTCAGAAGCAATGGAAGACAACAGGACCATGGACCATGTTGTCTTTAGGTAAGGGGTATTATGAATTTTCTTTCGCCTCTGAAAATGATTTACGTTCTGTTTGGGCATTTGGAACGGTTAGTCTGAAGCCGAGTGTTTTACGGCTTTTTGAACGGACAAAGGATTTTAATTTGCATAACCAGCCAAACACTCATGCACATGTCTGGGTTCGGTTAATGGAATTGCCTCAGGAATATTGGATAGAACGGACCATTCGGGAAATTGCGAGTGTGGTAGGCACGTCGTTGCTCATTGATAATGTGACCTCCAAGTGCATATTTGGCCGCAATGCAAGAGTCTTGGTTGATATGAATTTTTCGAAAAAGATTTTTCATGAGCTTTTGGTAGAGAGGGAGGGTTTCTCTTTTTGTGTAGAGGTGGCCTATGAATGGCTTCTAGTTTTTTGTTCCCATTGTCAAAATCTCAGTCACAACGTTGCAACTTGCTGTTGGTTGTACCCTCGAAATGAAGGCAAGGTATCTAAGGAAAATTCTATAAAGGGCAAGAAGCAAATACCAACTAGTAAGCAAGATTGGGTGCCTATTTAAGAGAATCCATATGGCGTGGGTTCTTCTAAAGCGTTTGCATCTTAAGCAACGACAGAAGTAGCTGCACATATGGGGGAATCATTGTTGCTACTACTGACCAAGTCTCTGACAATAGTCATCAGATGCAAGCAACTCAGACACCGGTTTTGAATTATTTTAGTTTTTCACTGCAAGATGTGTCTGATGAAATTCCTCACGTGGATCTCCCTCGGCCGACTAGTCCTGTGTTGGAATTAATTCCCAAAGTAGTGCACTTTGACGTGCATTCATATGTAGGGGAGCAGTTGAGTTCGGAATCAAGGGAGGTGGTGGATGTTCCCAAGGTTCCTGATACAACTGCTACATTTTCAACCTCGGTAGTGCACAATGTCGTGCAAGTGATTTCTAATGAGCTGATTTTCTCCACTTCTGGTAGGGAGGAGTCACCGGTTCAACACGATGTAGTGAACGCTGACATGCAATCAAGTCCTCCTCTAGATCATACTCTGGTTCGGTCCATTCCATTAGATGTTGACGGGCTTTCCCAAGTGACTGTGACACATGTCGCGACTTCAGAGCATGGTAACAGGGTATTGGTTGTGCACGAGGAAGACACACACAACAATCCGAACGTTCAGGCAAACATGGAACTATGGCGTCAAATCCACGATTATGATAAGAAAGCAGCTAAACAGTACAAAACCCATTCAAGGGGGGTGCATCTCCAAATGCCTAATGATTTTTTTTTCTATTTAAATGTCTGTGGTTTTGGTAATCTGGATATTAATCGCTTTAATTTTTTTTTATATGTCTCATAAGCATGTGGTTATTTTTTTGGCTGAACCTATGATTACTTTCGCGCAAGTTCCCTTTTGGTATTGGCATAGTATTGGTGTTACAAAATATTGTACAAATTACTAAGGTAATTTATTGCCAAATATTTGGGCTCTTTGGGGTTCTGAGGTCACTCCCATTGTTATATTTGTGTCGTCACAGTGTATTGCTTTGGAGTTCTCTTTTCAACAATCATTTGTTTATGTTGAGACGGTTTATGCTAGTACTTCTTATGTGAGCCTTCGTCAACTATGGGCCGAGCTTACTCGTTTACAAGGTTGTTTCCAGGGTCCTTGGTTGTTTCATTGGGACTTTAATGTTGTTATGGAAGCTCATGAGAAGTGTGGCTGTAGGCCTCCTCCTTCAGTGTCCTGTTTGGATTTTGTTGTATGCCTAGATACAAGTTTCCTCAGGCTGCTTTTTTTTTTCTTTTTTCATTTTCGTTTTTACTCTTGGAGGATTTTGGCCTAGTCCCCCTCTCTTGTATTTATTTTCCGCTTTTTTAATAAAGTTTTTTTTTAGTTTGGCGGTATAGGATGATGGTTCATCAGGATGCCAACCTAGTTGGGAGGTCGTTGCTTCCCCTTAATGGATATCCAAGCTCCTGGTTTAGCAAAAAAAGACTTATTTATTTATAATTTTACATTTCTTTACCTAGTAAAATAATTGAATTTAATCATAATTTCAAATTTGGTATAATAATAATTTAAATTTTAAATGAAATCAAATGTAATATTTAAATCAATCATAAAATATAAATCCAAACTAACTCTAATTAGATTTTGAATAAAAAAACAATAATAAAAAGGAAAAATGACGGTATTAAATGATGTTTTTTAAGAAAATATTAAATGATGTTATTTAATTTAAAAATTCAATATTAATTTTTGTGGAGGTTGACTATGATATTCATTATATAAATAGGAGTACTAACAACAATCCCTATAACACACTTTTTCAAACGCACTCCCTCCAACTGGTTAAAATTTAAATGGATCGTACTAAGTCATGTAGGTCCCACATAATTTGGTGGGACCCATTTAAAACTCATCCAATTAGAGGAAGTGTGTTCAAAATAGTGTGTTGTTAACATAATTCTTATATAAAAGTAGACCGACAAACATGTCAATGTCTTCTTGGACACTAGTATAATTATTGTAAATATTAAACATATTGAACAAATGTCATGTAAGTGTAACTCGATTGATAGTTCTATGAACATTAATTTTTATCAAGTCTTAGAATATTGTCTAAAAGTTAATTTAATATATTTAATAATATAATCACAAGTTCCCATAAAATATAATTTAAACACAAGTTTTTAGAATATTAAGGATTCCTCGACGCAATAGTAAAGTTGTTGTCACATGAGTAAAAGATCACAGGTTCAATTCCTTGAAGCAACCTCTTGTGTCAAAAATAGGTTAAGACTGCATACAATAGACCAAGTGGTTGGACCTCTTTTCAAACTGCGTATATGGAAGCTTTGTGCATTAGGTTGCCCACAAGTTCCTAGAATATAAGTAAAATTTGACTAAATTACATATATTAAAAAGAGATTTGCTATATAACATGAATAGTCTATCCACGGGTTTTAAGAAATGATAGCTTTTCTGTGTTGTTAATTAAGAAATAAAGTTTAATTTTCACATTTGACGACATTCATGGGATGGGTCGGTCAAAATACACCTTCGTGGAATTGGTTGTTTGACTTTTTTTTGTAGGATTTATCATTTTCCATTAAAAATATTGTTACTCACGTTTTAGAAATTAAAAAAAAAAACAACATGAGAACGGAGAAGTGAGTTAAAAGTCAACATATAATAAATTTATATTGAAAGCTCCTACCCCATTCAAATGAAATACATGTATACTGATCATACAATGTTATTGTAAAATAATTTTACATTAATATTCAATGAGAGATCATACTTTTTGATGACATATTTTAATTTCAAAAAAATAATCAAACAAAAGTAAGGCAATTCATATTTTTTTTACTTTGAGAAATATAACTATGTTTTTATTATATTATGTGTATTAATAGAGATACTTGATCATATTTCTAAAAAAAAATTGTCTATTGTCTAATTTTTTCTGCATAACTCATAAATTGATTTATTGAAAATACAAAAGTTACATATTTACGTTTCATCGCAAAAAATAAAATAATGTACAAAATTAACATTTGCTTAAATATCATTATTGAGGGAGTGACTCTTTTTTTATATAAGAATATGTAGAGTAGTGCTAATAAGACTCATTCTAACATTCTAACATGATCTTTTCAACACCCACTCTTTGATTGAGTGAAATATCATCACACTACTTAATGTGGGTCCAATTCTAAAACAGTGGGAGCCAAATAATAAAAATGTGATTGTTAAAAAGATAATCTTAGAGAGACTATTGCTAGCACTACTTTAAAATGTACAATAAATTATTTGACTACACCTCGTCAGAAAAACTAAATTATATGAGTTACTGTATAGTGGTGCCAAAGTCAAACATATAATAAATCTAAATTAAAAGCTCCTAAGTATTAAATATATTTCGACAAGAAGTATTAAATACACTAAATAATATTATAAATAACTTAAACGATGAATTAAATACATCAATCACTTTATTTTCTTCACCACTTTGCATTGATCGCAATTTCATAGATTCGCGTGAACCACCACACTCTCCCCACCCTCACCAATTTCAACCGAAAAATATTGTACTAGTAGACCCTAACCCATTCACAAACACTTCCCCAATCACCATGATAACACCAAGAACCGCTCAATTTCCTTTGTCCAACATCAATACTAACCATCCCCCTCAATCTGAGCATTTATCCTTGACGTTGTCTGTGGGGGCTTCTTCCTCTGGATCTAGTTCGTTTAAGAGAAAGAAGGGAAGGCCCAGGAATTATTTTCCTAATGACAAAATTACTTTGGGATCAAGCTTGGACCCAACACATGCTGCAACTTTTGCTTATCCTTCTTCATCTGCTGTGAAGAAGAATACTAGTGGAAGGGGAAGGGGAAGACCCAGGAAGTATTTTTCTAATGGCAAAATTACTTTGGGATCAAGCTTGGCCCCAACACATGCTGCAACTTTTGCTTCTTCTTCTTCATTTGCTGTGAAGAAGAATACCAACGTAAGGGGAAGGGGAAGGCCTCATGGATCTTTTAAGAAGAAACTACCTATTGAAATGTCAGGTATTTTTAAATTTATTTCATTTTTCATTATTTAAATTCACATTTCATTATTTTACTACGTTATTGTTGATTATTTTTTTGTGGTTGTTCATTTCTAGGAGTTACTAATGGCTCTGGTTTCTATCCACATGTGATCACTGTGAACCGTGGAGAGGTATGTAATTGAACATACAATTAGTTCAAACATTAACATTTCATATATAATCACCTTTTCATAAGTTTAGATTTTGTGTTTACTTTATAAGTTGCAATGTCGATGTTACAAAGGTGTTTACTTTTAAGTTTTTT
>Ga0228711_1000167_pt1 | contig 63255 bp, 31 predicted proteins | sample MedpolnodulmetaG_2_FD_177996 | JGI IMG/M metagenome (GOLD analysis project Ga0228711, IMG submission 177996) | Root nodule microbial communities from Medicago polymorpha collected in Santa Monica, California, United States - brown nodules | ecosystem: Host-associated > Plants > Roots > Nodule...
TTTTTGGGGGGGGTTTTGATGGGTTGTACTTTGAAAGTACGAACATAACATGTCCAACGTGTGAGAGTTGTTAGATACATTTGATTTTGATGCAGTTAACAATTGTTAGCTTTCTGTTTTCATTGGCAACACAAAATCACAATCTTTACTGTTTCTGTTTGGTTGGATTTTTTGTTTTGTTTCTTGAACAACTTATTTTTTTACACAAAAGTAATTATTGGATTTTTTGGGCTTAGAGGTGATTATTTCCTTAAAATTTTAAATTTAAAGATTAATTTTTAATGCTATTATTGTTTAAATTTTCTTCACTGTTTGTTGCATTAATAAACTAGTGAATGCGGCGGATATTGTTAGGTGGGATACCTTCATCCGGGTTCGAACCTATGGCCTAACAGTTGTGTGTATGAGATTCTGGTGTTTACCACTTCGTCTGCGGACAAAATGAAAATAAACTAGCGAATTTAACTAAATGTAGTTACTAACAGATCATGTTTATATTTGCAGTGTGTGTATTTATTGAAAATTTCCATAAACAAATATGTTTTCGACTGAATTAAATTTGCTGCGAATTTATTCTTTTAAAAATTGATGAAAAGATACAGATTTTTTCGTTTAAAATGGTGTTTAATTACTAAAGCTTCTTAGCTATTAAATGATTTTTCTCCCATTTGCAAATTAATCAAGAAAATATTGAGTACTCTGTTAATTCGCATTGGACTGACTGAAGCAGGGTTTATGTCAACAAATAAGTGGCCAAATGCACGCGTTCGAACCCGCTATTCTCCTCTTCTCTACACTTAGTGTGTCTGTGTTTCGCCGCTAGGCTCACTATATCGATAAAAAGTTACCAAGTTCCTCCCCTGCATGCGCTCAGAACACAATAAATAAATAACAGAATACCTTAAACGTGAATCATATCATATCTAATTTATAGAGATTATTTTGTTGAATTTTACTATTTTGTATTGTGATAAAACATATATGTACTATCTTGCATATGGTTCTGTTTATTCATTTTCACCGATTCATACTATTTTATTCCTATTTTATGCACTCGATAATTCTATTCATTATCGTCTGTGGTCATTTAAACTTTTGCTAAAAAAGTATTGTCATTGATAAATAAACTAATTTCATTGTATTTATTAGTTAGTAATAACTATATGAAGATTTTGCTGTTAAGAAAAAACTATGAAGGGTTTTGTACCAAAAAACCGATATGAAGCTTCGACAAACATTTTAAATAATCTAGCATGAAATGGAATTGAATAAATCTTGAATAAAATAAAATGTGCTTATTAAACACTGTTTTTTGGATTGGTTTTGCTTCATATTTCAACATAAATGAGTTTTCCATTAAATATTTCACCTATTGAATGCTATATCTTGATGGTTGATTTCCCTTGTGGATGTTTATCCAGGGACATTTGGAAATGCCTTATTTCCCTTGCTACCGTATCTAATGGTGATCTATATAGTATATAATATGTAATGTATGATGATGAATGGAAAGTTCAATTCTCTAGTGCACTATTGGTTTGTCCAAAATTTGACTCCCCTTCAAAAGTCAAAACCACGCACGAAGTAGAAAGTTTATTTGAACTTTGATAGAGCTATCATATTTGTGTTCCTCAACAGATAAAACTAACAGTAATATAATTTTTCTCTAGTATTTTTAAGTTGAATGTGAATCCTGGTGTAACGGTAAGGTTACTGTCTTGTGAACACTAGGTTCTACTTGTAGAAACAACCTCTCTGCTCATGGGCTGAGGTTACATACATCTAACCTTCCCAAATTCCTCAACGACGGGGGCTTCATGAACTGAGCTGCATTTTATCATTAGCATTTTTGAATTTGACATACTTGGGCCATTTAGTTTCAATATGTTTTCTTTCTCTTTTATTTTCAGCCTTTATTTATTTTTATTGAAACTAAAACACCATTTTCTGATTTTTATTAATGGAATGGCATTTTCTTGAGCAGAGTGGTGAGATAGGGATTCATCAATCATAGCACGTGTATTGGATCAGATAGCCCTGGATTTTAGAGTAGTATCATGGAAGTACTTCCTTGTTCCGGTGTTCAATATGCCGGAGAATCTGATTGTCCTCAACGCGGTTCTGGAACAGCATTTGTCTATCAGGAAGAACCTAATTGCCCTGAAAATGTTGAACAAGCTAAATTGGCCGACGGTCAACTGAATGGATCATTGCATAACATGCAAGAGTTAGAGTTAGAAAGGAGAGATGATGGGACACAGAATGTTTCTGATTTGTTGACTAATTCGAACTGTCAATGCAATGGAGCTTCATGTTGTAACTGTCAAGGGGAAAACCAAAAGGATTACGGTGGTTTCCATGATTTTGATGAAGACATTATAAATGAACGTTACTTAACCTCTGAGAATTCTCTATCTGTGGTTGATACAATTGAGAGTGAATCACCAAATAACGGCAGGGAAGGAGACTTGTCTTTTTCTGAACCCAAGTGGCTAGAGGGGGATGCATCTGTCGCATTGTGGGTCAAGGTAACCAAATGTGTTTTGTTGCCAAAATTTAGTTGTTTACTTTCTCTGAGTTTTTTTCTCTTTCTTTTTTCTTTTTTTCTGATGGATGAATGCTATTCTCCTTACAATGTGATGGTTGATTACTCATAACTCAATCCGAAATGCTGTTTATTTATCGACAAAACGTTGAATGTCTCTAATTGCCATGCAATGTGTAATACCTGATCACGAGGAATTATCTATGCTCATGTTTTCTTTATGGCAGTAATGTCCTCTTGTATACTTAGTTTATCAGCTTACAAGATTTTGGTGTTGTTAAGAAAAGGGAAATTAAAATGCAAGCTCAGCTAATTTTCTATTCTTTCTGAATTCTATCTTTTTTAGTGGAGAGGGAAGTGGCTAGCTGGTATCCGATGTGCAAGGGCTGACTGGCCGTTATCAACTTTGAGAGCAAAACCAACTCATGACCGAAAGAAATATTTTGTCATATTTTTTCCGCACACAAAGATTTATTCTTGGGCAGATATGCTACTTGTTAGGTCAATTGATGAGTATCCGCATCCTGTTGCATACAAGACTCATCAAGTAGGACTGAAATTGGTAAAGGACTTAACAGCTGCACGGCGGTTTATAATGCAAAAGCTAGTTGTTGGCATGCTGAACATTGTTGATCAGTTCATCTTAATGTAAGTGATGGTGGCGCTACTCGCTTGTCTCTGCTTCCTATTCTTTTGGTCTCAATATCTATTTTCATTTATAACTGGAAATTTCTACTATACATGCAGGCTTTGACAGAGACTGCCCGTGATGTGAAAGTCTGGAAGGCGTTCGCCATGGAGGCTTCTCGTTATAATGGTTATTCTGATTTTGGAAGAATGCTTCTAAGGATACACAATGTAAATTTCATTTTCTGATGATAGTTTAGGGAGGATGGGTCATATATCTTTTGCAGTCTGCAATTTATTTAGTTCTGTATATAAACACAATGATTATTGTTTCCATGGATTTTTCCGTACAGAGCATCCTGGCGCACTACATAAGTGCTGACTGGTTACAGCATTCTTCTTACTCCTGGGTTGAACGATGTCAGAGTACAAATAGTGCTGAATCGGTAGAACTTCTGAAGGAGGTACCTTATAATTTTGGCTATCCTTTCTTGTATGTCCTGAAAAAAAAAAGGTTTATTTATGTTGCATGATCTTTAATCCAATATGGTGCTTCTTTCCAAGATCTTCGTTTGAAATCATAACACACATGCAACAATGAATGCACATGCCTCATTTCAAATAGTGATCACAATTTTTTACTGAATGGTTTGATTGATTTTATTTCTTATCCTCTTCAGGAATTGTTTGATTCTATTTTGTGGAATGATGTCAACAATCTCTGGGACTCACCAGTTCAACCAATATTAGGTTCTGAATGGAAAACCTGGAAGCATGATATAATGAAATGGTTCTCGCCATCACCTCCCTTATCTAGCAGCAAAGACACTCCTCGGCAGATTTCTCTTGATCCATACCAAACAAACCTTCAGGTATCTAGAAAAAGGCCTAAACTTGAAGTTCGCCGTGCAGATACACATGCTTCAAAAGTGGAATTCAAGGGTGCAGATCATGCTATTGCTCTTGTGAATGACCCTGGTTTCTTTAAGAATCAGGATACATTGAGCACATTAGAAGCTGAGGCTTGTAAGCTTGAAAATATTAGAAAGGTATCTATCACAAATGATCTGTCCGGTAATTTGACCGATAAATGGAATGATATTGTAGTTGAGGCTGCTGATTCTGGTTTCATGCATACCAGAGAAAATGAAGTAACACCTATAAATGAAATGGCTGGTGTAATATCTGCGGAGCCCGGTAGTAAGAATCGACAATGTATAGCTTTTATTGAAGCCAAGGGAAGACAGTGTGTAAGATGGGCAAATGAAGGAGATGTATACTGTTGTGTGCATTTATCTTCTCGTTTTTTGGCTAGCTCAGCAAATGCCGAAAATCCGGGTCAAATTGATACTCCAATGTGTGATGGTACAACTGTTGTGGGTACTAAATGTAAGCATCGGGCACTACCTGGATCTTTACACTGTAAGAAGCACCGGCCTTATACTGAAACGGATCAGATCTCAAGTTTACCCAAAAATACCATAAAGAGGAAGCATGGAGAAAATTACTCTGGTTCAGAGAACATGTTCAGCAAAGACATGGTTTTGGTAAATGTTGAAGCTCCACTGCAAGTGGTTCCAGTGCCATCCATTGCTGGTGATTCATTACATGGAGAAAGCAACTTGTTTGGGAAGCCAATGCATTCTGAAGAGGGTCATGTTGCAACGGAGGCTCCAAACTGTATAGGTTCTCCTCCATTTGATAATAAGAATCCTTGTAGGGAAGCTCCTAAGCGCTATTCCTTGTACTGCGAGATCCACCTTCCAAGTTGGCTTAAGCGAGCAAGAAATGGGAAGAGTAGAATAGTATCAAAAGAAGTGTACTCAGAACTTTTGAAGGGCTGCAGCTCGTGGGAGCAGAAGGTACATCTACATGAAGCATGTGAGCTTTTTTATAGGCTATTCAAAAGCATTTTATCACTAAGAAACCAAGTTCCTAAGGATGTCCAATTCCAATGGGCTTTGACTGAAGCCTCTAAAGTTTCTGGTGTTGGAGAATTTTTTACAAAGTTGATTCTTAGTGAAAAAGAGAGAATCAAATTGATGTGGGGATTTAATGACGACATGGATGTATCCCCTGTAATAGAAGAACAACAACCTCTCTTGCTCATGCCACCCCCAATTAATCATAGCTTCGATAATGAAAATGCCATCAAGTGTAAGATATGCTCCACACAATTTCCTGATGACCAAGCACTTGGTAACCATTGGATGGACAGTCATAAAAAGGAAGCACAGTGGCTGTTTAGAGGCTATGCATGTGCCATTTGTCTGGATTCTTTTACTAACAAGAAACTATTGGAATCCCATGTTCAGGAGAGACATCACGTGCCATTTGTCGAACAGTGCATGCTTCTCCAATGCATTCCTTGTGGGAGTCATTTTGGAAGTTCTGAACAATTATGGCAGCATGTTTTATCAGCTCATCACACTGATTTTAAGCCATCAAAAGCTCACGAGCAGCAAGCTTTCTCTACTGGCGAAGGTTCGGTGGTAAAGCATGATCATGGAAATTCTGCCTCTTTGGAAAATAATTCCAAGACTCCAGGTGGTCCGAGGAGGTTAGCTTGCAGGTTTTGTGGGTTGAAATTTGATTTACTACCTGACCTAGGCAGACATCACCAAGCTGCTCATATGGGCCCCAATCTGGTTAGCAACCGTCCTGCTAAGAGGGGAGTTCGCTATTATGCATATAAACTAAAATCTGGCAGACTGAGCCGCCCTAAATTTAAAAAAGGTTTGGCAGCAGCCGCTTCATTGAGGATGAGAAATAAAACTAATGCCAATTTAAAGCGATGCATTCAGGCATCAAAGTCAATTGGCCTGGAAGAAACAACAACCGTGCAACCTCATGTAACAGAAACAACATATATTAGTGGATTGTCAGAAAATCAATGCTCAGCTGTTGCCAAAATTTTGTTTTCAGAAATTCAGAAAACTAAGCCTCGGCCTAACAATCTTGATATTTTATCAGTTGCTCGCCTTGCTTGCTGCAAAGTTAATCTTGTAGCCTCATTGGAAGAGAAATTTGGAGTTCTGTCTGAAAAGCTCTATTTAAAGGCAGCAAAACTTTGCAGCGAGCGTAATGTTGTTGTGAAATGGCACCATGAGGGGTTTGTTTGTCCAAAAGGTTGTAACTTGTTAAAGGATCAAGCCTTGCACTCTCCTTTAGCATCTCTTCCTAATGGTTTTGTAATACCGAAGTGTGTAAATATTTCTGATCCTGCGAGTGATGAGTGGGAGGTCGATGAGTTTCACTGCATAATCAATTCTCAAAGTTTGGGTTCACGGAAGAAGGCCGTAGTATTGTGTGATGACATTAGCTTTGGAAAGGAATCAGTTCCTGTTATTTGTGTAGTAGATCAAGAACTTCTACATTCTCTAAATGCTGATGGATCTAATGAACAAGATATTCTCTCTTCTAAACCTTGGGATAGCTTCTCCTATATCACAAAACCAATAATTGATCAATCCCTTGGTCTTGATTCAGAGGTATCATCGTGATTTAATTTGTTCATTTTGATCAGATTGTAGCCAAAGATGAATATACTTTGTTAACAATAAATGCATATCACATCACTTATTTTGAGAGATTAGGTTAGAGGTTTTTCTGAAGACATTATTTTAATAATCTAGTGTGTGTGTGTTATATTCTACTAACTTTTTCAAAAATCCTTTTACTTGCAAAAGCTTAAAAAATGTTATACGCTCTGGCCACACTGTACGTTGCACTTTTAAGTAATACATGCATCTAACTTTTAAATTGAAGATATAAAATGTAATTCATTGAATCCATCTGTTTGTTTGCAGAGTCCGCAATTGGGATGTGCCTGCTCATATTCATCCTGCTGTCCTGAAGCATGTGGTCATGTATACCTTTTTGGTGATGACCATGCGGATGCAAAAGACAGATTTGGGAAGCCAATGCGTGGCAGGTTCCCATATGATCATAACGGTCGATTAATATTGGAGGTAAAATGTTTTGATTGATTGTAAACTGCCATTCTATCCACAATCTGAGCCGAGAATAATATTTGGACCTGTTAAGCTTTACTTTCTTAAGAAACTCCCATTGTCCCTTGTATAAAATCCGAGCTGATACCATGTCTATTTTACTAATAAATAAAGTCTTCCTTTTTGTCATTGCAATTTGCAAAATATATATGTATTTTTTTATAGTATTTTTTAATTTGCTGACTCAGTGACTCAGCTCAGGTATCAATAACATCGTCTTGTTTTTGTCTAGGATTTTTTAGGAATATTTGTTCATTCGAATATTATTATCATCGCATGACTTTGCCTTTATGCTCCCTTCAAAATTTTGTGGTTTATATTCACAGAAGATATTTGCTTTTTATTCGTTCTGTATTTTTCCTTTATTTACAAACTTTCATTTTGTCAAATACTTTTGTTTTACGAAACTGCAGGAAGGTTACCTTGTCTATGAATGTAACCATATGTGCAGATGCAATAAATCCTGTCCAAACAGAATATTGCAGAACGGAGTACGGGTCAAATTGGAAGTCTTTAAAACAGAGAAAAAGGTTACTCTTCTTTTGATTAACTTAAATGGTTCATGTGGCATCATATTGACTTTTATGATGTGATTTGTAGGGATGGGGAGTAAGGGCTGGCGAAGCTATTCTGCGCGGAACATTTGTGTGTGAGTACATAGGCGAGGTTTTAGATGTGCAGGAGGCACACAACAGGCGCAAAAGGTTTACATTTCTTCAATATGTAGTTTCTTTTAAACTACTTGTATGTATAAATACATATTTACTGACTTGTTGTATATCAACACCAGATATGGCACAGGGAATTGCAGTTATTTCTATGACATCAATGCTCGTGTTAATGATATGAGTAGATTGATTGAAGAACAAGCCCAATATGTGATTGATGCTTCTAAAAATGGAAATGTGTCGAGGTTCATCAATCATAGGTAAGCATTTATCTCCTTCACTATTTATCAGTTATGTTGCTGTTGTTGCAGCACGTTTTTGCCTTTTCAATCATCCATGAAACCATGCTACTTTCTGCTATTTTATTTTTTTACTTTTTTATATAATATGCTAAAATATCAGGTGTTTGAAATGTGACTGACATTAATATTGTTATCAATATAAGGGTGACTTTTTATGCCCACCTTGTTAAAAGAAATTACTGTTATTTGTTTTGTTATTTTCCTGGCAACCATTAAAAACACCATGAGAAGAATTTTACTATATTTATTTCAAGCAACATCAATTTTATCATTTCTACAGCAAACTTTTTTCGCTAGCAAGTAGCAACTGTTTACTACATTATGATTCATTTTAAAAAAAATGTGTTGGTTTGCTCTTACCTTTTGTTGTTATTGTAGCTGCTCGCCCAATCTTGTCAGTCACCAAGTTCTCATAGAGAGCATGGATTGTGAGCGTTCACACATTGGTTTTTATGCAAGTCGAGATGTAAGGGCTCTCCTCTAATCGACTATTTCCTTGATAATAATCCATTGTCTACGATGTTCTACAATTGGTATGGTAGGAGGAAACATTGGATGTGCAACGAGATATTTTTATAAACAGTTGTAGGTCATATAGCTCTATTAGATGTGCAACGAAGATAAAGAAATACTATCTTTGTTCTATATATATTGATGTTTAAGGTTTGCATAAAGATTAAGAAATGATAAATATTTGGACTAAATTATCCTCATCAATTCCCCAGTATCTTTCATTTATTGCATTACATATTTCTAAGTTTTTTCTGTCAACTAAGATTATAGTCGAAAGCATTAATTAGACATTACAATTTTAAAACATCAATAGTTTTGAAACAAAAATGAAACATCAAAGACATCAATTCATATGAAATGTTTGGAGTATGTTCCAAGATATCTGCTTGTTGTATTGTGTTTGATGGATAATGAACATCACTTCATATTGTGTTATATTGTGATTCGCACTTGACTATATCTAGTATCTTCATTTGTACTAATAGATTATATTTCACTTTGTTTCTTGTTGACAGATCGCTCTGGGTGAAGAATTGACATATGGATTTCAGTATGAGCTTGTGCCTGGCGAAGGTTCTGCATGTTTGTGCGAGTCATCAAATTGTAGGGGACGCCTTTACTAGAACCTCAACACCTACGTGTTCTGTTGCAATAATATTTTCAGATTTGTCAATTTGATGCTCAATTTATTAAGACGAAATGAATTCAATCAATTTCCTGAGGCAGGTAACTTGTAAAATAGGCTATAATTGATTGGCCGGCTGTCTATAGAAAACTTCATAGGGTTCAAGGGATTTGGATTTTTTGCTGGCCGTGTACTGCGCCTCCATCTCTGGTAGAGTTGTTTTAGTAGTTTCTCTTGCTTTTTTGATATTTTTTCTTGAAGCAAAAGTCCAGTGGAAAACGAAAGAAGTGTCTCTGCAGTTCTGATATGATTTCTCTCTTAAATTTGAATCTATGGCTTAATTTCATTGGTAGTGTTGTGGGATTGTACATATGCTTGCTATATTTGCTCCTCCTTTTCTTTGCTGAGTTACTTATCTGTACAATTAGCTTGCTTGTAAATTGTGTTGCTGAAAGTCCGGTTTGTAATGAGGAGTTAGATACAATATAACAATTCAATATGGTATCAGAGCCTATTGATCGGGCAACCACCATTTATATACACGCAACAAACCCAATAGTGTTGGGTATGAAGGGGTGTATAGAAAAGATACGACTTTTTATAAGAGTTTATAAAGAGTGACGACACCGCTCAACTTATAAGTTAGCGTTGTTGTTAAACCCAATAAATAGTGTAGCCATCACCATCTTACACAAGGTACGGAAGGGAGACAAGGAGCAGTCACTACTTGTTACTTTAAAATGCTAGGTGCATGAAATGGGAAGGCATTCGTGGGCAACACAAACAGAATAACCTTCTGCATGTTGCTAACATCTGCTCCTTGACCTTGACAGCCTTGGGGGGGACTTTTTGCGCAAGTGGCTTTCCAAATTGTAAGAGACGAGGACAAGTCTGGAGCATAAATTATATTATCCCAAGAGTCTATTAGAACTGCCATATTTATAAGGGTCATGCTTACCGGTGCCCCCAGGACACTGGTTAAGCATACAAAAAAAGGAATTTATTACTATAAAAGGAAACTTTGTTGACTTATTTATCGATTAATTACACAGTTTTTAATGCAATAATTACTATATAATTTCCCTTTTTAGTATCCTTAACCAGTGCTTTGGGGCACCGGTTAGCATTTCCCTATTTGTAATTATGATAATTAAAATGTTAACACAAAATCAGGCTGTGTAATTATATTAAGTATGTCTGGTTAAATAGCAGTCAATTCTTCGAGTTTAATCTAGTGGTAAAAAGACATACATTGAATTTAAAGGTTTTGAGTTCGATTCGATTATTGCTGCCTTCGGAGGGAGATAAATGATCTTTGATTGTCTTCCATACTTTGGAGTGGGACACGATAAGTGCACAAATTATAAAGAAAGATAAATATTTGCATATTCTTAATTAATTGAAGTCCACAAGTCTATTTAAGTCATTTTTACTAAATTTATCTCTTAAAATGCAACATTCATATGGATTTTGAATTCAATGCTTTGCAAACTAAAATACCAAAAAAGGTTAAGCACGTGTTCCTCTAAAAAAAAAAGAAGGTTAAACACCTTTTTCCTTCTTTTTTCTGAATGATTTCATTTTATTTAAAATATTTATGGTAGAAAGTGGGTGTATTATGTTCTCTGAAGTATAACTCAATTGACAAAGATACGCAGGAGTTGAAGTTCAAACTATGAATTCCTCACCTATTCACCTTAATAGATGAATTTCTAGCCACTTTGACCAAAAAAGAAAAAGAAAAAGGTTGCTATTGCAATATGCCTATTCAACTAGAATTAGGTAGTTGTGGTAACAAGTTAGTTAGATGGTTAGAGAGTTAGTTAACCTAACTCACTCTATTAATAAGGTTCGCCATTGTATTACTTTACTATTCTTATTATTATGCTCTCTTTTTTGCCGCTCATTACGATGTTTATCGCTGCGATTCTATGATTTTATGAACTTTATCGCTACTGCCTTAAGTGCTGCAGTATAGATAGAAGAAAGGAACCCTTCGATATTGGATTAAGAGGTCACAGTGCAAGTCGTGTTTTAAGGAGAGCCACATTGGACCACTAGATGATTGATAAAATATGGAGTATGTGCGTAGATATGCCAAACCAATTTATCGATGTTTATTTATATAAATTATAAGGTAATTTTGTCATAAAGTTTTGTTATGTTTTAATAAATTTTGTAAAAATGTAAAATAACATATGACATAGTAAGTGTAGGACAATGCTGGTTAGCATGTGTTAAATCGACATCAGACATATCAATTGTCGTTAGATCAAGATTGAACAATTTAGATTTTAATGTTTACTTTGATATTTAAAATAAAATAAAATTGAGATACTAAATTTAAAATATAGACCGTCCAATCTCGACCGACAATCAAGTACACTCTTAAATGTGTAGATTCTTGATAGCACCAAAACCATGATAACGGGTGTTTTGGTGTGTCCTACTTGCAATTTTAGCTACATCTATATATTTGATTTTGCTAGTCTCTTTCATTTCAAGTCTCCATCACTCATGCATGCAGCTAGCAGAAAGTGAAACTGAAAACTGCTTTCACTGTTTCTCACAGACAATGAAATAGTATTATCCCCAGGGAATTCAATCTGAAAAGTTTTCAGCTTAACATGAACTTTGGGACAGTAACAGAAATGTGGGGCGGATCATTTCCTTTGTTGGCTTGTGTGGAGTTATTGTTTTAATTTTCAAGCATTCTCTTAGCTAGTAGCTAGAAATTACTAGTAAAACAATCCAGAAAGTTTATGCTTCTAGCACAATTAATTGAAATACTTTGAAGGTAACTTGAGCTAAAAATGAAAAGAAAAAAAAAACTAATAAATGCATATATACCTTGAGAAAACCAAAACTACAACTTTTACGGAATTGCGGTCACTCGACGTGATTTCGCCAAACTCATCGAAATCCTAAACAAGCACTAAATATTTAGCATGTGTTTGGATGCACATTTATCATCCTTTCTCGCGTCTCAATACTTGTTCTAGAGTGATAATTATATATAAAAAAATCCAGCTTCTACATTGATATGATTTTTCACCGTATGTTTGATTGTCGTAGTTGCAAGACCAAACAAGCACTTAGTAGAATTAATATTTTGTTCAACTTACTTCTAAATGAATGAATCTAAATATATTTTTTGACTTATGAACATATATAAACATAAACAGATGTTTTTTTTTTGAATAAAAACATAAACAGATGTTCATTCAACTAAATTTTAATTAAAATCAATTTGACATAATTTATTCAGAAGAATATCTCTATATATGTGTGTGAGAATTTATCCTAGTAAAAAATAAGAAATTAGACGTCGTATGTTTAAATCCGAACGAAAGGAAAAAAAAATTAACCTAACATCCGTTATTAAAAAAAAAATGCTAGCTCGTCTGTATTAATGCCACCATACCCTTTAGAATTCTGCTCTTCTCCCATTACGTTTTGCTCGTTCCCAACCAAACTTCCCAAAATACCTATGCGCGAGTTAACTCACGCTGCTTGAGTTAACTCACGTTGAACATAACACCCGCTTGAGTTAACTCACGTGGGAGTTAAACATGAAAAAACACGCGTTTGAGTTAACTCACGCATAGATTAACACTAGCGTGAGTTAAGTCACGCCGAATTAATACTAGCGTGAGTTAACTCTCGCAAAGATATTTTCGAAAGTTTGATTGGGAATAAGCAAAACGTGTTGGGAGAAGAGCAGAATTCTACCCTTCATGTTCAACATACACACACGATTGAATGGACCCGACCCAAGACTGAATGAATCAAATCAGTCTAAATTGCAAAGAAGTGTCATTTTTTTTTTTTTAATAATAGCAAATAAGTGTCTTTTTAAAACACAACCGGTTTTAAAGTTCTACATTATCCATAAATTATAACCAATTATATGGTTCATGAATATTTATGTTTACGAAAATTGGTTTTGTCCTTCAAAAAACTGACAGCGCAGCTTGTTTTCTGCTAACATTCTTTTCATGTGTAAATAATCATTCGTATATATAAGAAATACCTTTGCTCATAAAATAGAATTTTCATCAGCTTCGTTCCCCACTCAATATGAAGTTGCACCCATTCAAGACAAACGAACAATTCTATGGTGACCACTCCCTATCATCCTCTAGAATACTCTATCTTATTCCTCTTGTCTCTATTGTGGGTAAAGGTTATTATTTTTTATTTATTTTTTGGAAAAAAAATCTCTAAATATGATTATTTTTAAAATTACTCAATATGTCCTAAATGAAGTATATTCTAAAGTAACAAATAATTTCGAACATATACTTGCAAAAGCACAATAATGAATATTAGGGTTTAGTATCGTATCTAGGATTTAAATTGTTTATGAAATGCCTTGAGAATGATCTCAAGGGTGGTATTTATAGTGAATAGAGGGTTTGGATAAACCCTCTATTTTAGGTGTTTAGTTACGAGGATAAGGATGGTTATTGAGAGTTTTAGCTTCTTCTAGAACGTGCCTATAAGCGGTGCCTATAAAGGCGCCGCCCTAGCCTGTTTCGGCCATGTAGAAGGGTGCTTATGCTTATTTGGGCCCTTGTGAAGGGCATTGTGTCCTTTGTAGAGGTTTTCCCGGTCCAAAACATAATATTTATAGTGAGACGGAATGAGTAATTATACATATTGTTAGGAGTAACGATAAGATTAACTAAACTTCTTATACACATAATTATTTTTGCTTTTATTCTTTACAAATTAGTATCATATTTTACCTTCAATATTTTTTTTTCATATATAATATTGGTTAGATGGCACGTTTGATAAGATTCTCAAAGCACAACATGTCATTTGGATTAGAAAGAGTAAAATCAGATAAGAATGAAGGGAAATGTGTCAAATTCAACTTGAACATATTGTAGGACAAGCCTTACATACAAGAGAGGATTATTGCGAATGGAGGTGCTATGAACTCATTAAACGGTGTGTTTTGAAAAGGAAACAGAATTAGAAAATGTGACTTGTGGACGTTCAACGGATGTTTGGTATATAAATGTTGTATTTAATTGATTGTCTAGTACTCATAACCTAACTATCTTTTTTTTTTTTTTTTTTTTTTTTTTTTTTTTTATTTTTATTTTACTATAAGGAGCTAATGATCTATTTCTTTTATTCTGCAACTTCATGTCATGTGTGATCCCTATGTAGGTAGAAAAGGTCTTACTTTGATTTGAGATTCAGTCTTTTGGCCATCAAGGAATCTTTGGATAACATTATAGATTTCATAGGGTTAATATACGTATGAAGGTGTAGTTTTGGGAATAGTTTTAGCTAGGGTAAAGGAGTTGAGTCATTGTATGTGATATATTAATCTCTAGATAGTTATATCTTGGTCGTCTTTTTGTTAGCTGAAATATAATGTAAAAAAAAGATTAGGTAGTGTATGTTTAGTATCACAATGAATATATTAGAATCATTATTTTTGTAGAAACTACAAAGTGTAGCTTTTAGAAAACCACGATGAATCACCGTGATTCAGACATATCAATCATAATACCAAGCATATGCCTGATCCCTTCAAGTCCATGTTTTTAATAATTAATAGGCACGTTAGATTTATGTACTTAATTTTCTCTCTAGCTAGATCAAATAGTTTTCACAAATGCTGCACCATGCAACCGCTATAGGGGATCCGGCCAGGTGTGCGACATACTATTTTTTACCATAGATGAATGTTCCAAAAAGCAATTTTGATAGTTGCAGTAGAACAACCTTGTAAATTGTAATTAATAACAATCAATTGCATTGCATGTAGCTAGAGAAGGCTCTCTCTTTCATTTTGTTATATGCGATGTTTCTCAAACAAGAAATATATTAGGTGAGAAGTGCCTGTTGCTTTGCAAGTTCTTGTTTTCCTTTTTAAGGAAGAAACGTTCGGCTTTTGTTCTATATATTCCTGTTAATACGTCTTTCTACAAAGATTAATACACATAACAGAAACTGGTGGTTTTGTGATTTATTTTTAAATCGGACACAAACTTTTCTAGTGACCAATTTAGTTACTGATTACAAAAATCGGTCTTTCTTGATATTAAAACAATTCATTTATCAAACCGGTAGAAAATAATAAGTTTTGTAGAGGTCTACCCAACTACGATATGTTATTGGGCGTTGCTATATATCGCAACCCATTTTGTCCCGAGAACTTCCCAAATATAATTTCAGCCAATGAAATCAGGTTCTGCACGGAAAACAAGGAGGGTATTGTGTGTGATGTGGATCACCCGTTTTGATATATAGCTATCGCGATATTTTCTTGAAACAAAAATTAGGAATATCAAGCATTTTCCTATGTTATTTACTTGATTAATAAGGTGAGCACGGAAACACAAACGATCAACATGTTTCAGAGAGTATTCTATTTCTAAATGTTCATTGAGTTTGAAGATCTTTTCTATTTTAGACTATGACACCATCCTCCACCTTAGATACTTTTCACAACAGAAAAAAGATTTTTCAAGACGGTGGAGAGGTTGGATGTTGGAGTGCCTTTAGTGTTGGTAAAATGACAGTGCTAGAGGAGAATTCGCTATAGGTTGTGGGTTAAAATAGGGAGATCCTCGTCCCTATTTTATTTTGTTTGCAGCTAAAGGTCTTATTTTTTTTATATATGCTTTAATTGATTATTTGGGTAGTTAATATATGCTTCAAATCGACCATTGGTTGTGATTATGGATGACAATTGAGCCCATAAACACCTATTGAATATCCACAAAAAATACGTAGGGTAAAAACTTAGATTATGGGTATAGACAACACGAATAATTACCCGCAAAAATGAACAAGTATAGATATAGATACTTTAGTGTTGAGTGTTACATTTACAATTTAGATAATACACTATTGTTGGATGAAAATAGTTAGTCCAACGTCAAGGTCGTCATAATAAAATTGGAGGCCCTACTATTATATTAAAAAGGACCTCTACTAAAAAAATTGCAAAATTTTGATAAGAACCATTCCTTTATTTAAAAGGGTATGCTAACACCCTTGAGACACTATTTAAATATTCTCAAAAGGAAATAATTTATAAATCTTATGTAAAAAAAGTTTCTTCTTTGAACTTCTAAAGAAGTACCCCAAGGGCATTTGTTAGCATTTCTTTTATTTAAATTGTAAATAATATCAATAACACATAAAAAATATGACACCGAGTAGGTTAAACTTTATATATTTTTAACATCCTCGTTAAAATATTATTTATTTGGTCGATTGACTTACAACATGTATTTCAAGTTCAATGTGTGTCGTTTGAGTTTCATTGTCCAAAATTGGAGAAAACCATTGGGCTATAACTTAAATCTTGTCATTCCTATTAAACGTTTCATACTTATACTTATACTTAATTTTCTCAGATATTCTCACAAAAAAACTCGCCCCAATAATTTGGAGACCTAGCTCTGTAGAGTTGTTTGCACTCTCGTGGACGACTTTGTCCAACACACAATTTGTACCACAAATTTAATACTTTTTGAATTGGTGTTTGGGCTCAAGTTGGATTTTCACAACAGATTATTTGTTGACATTAATGTGAATTAATTATTTTTGCTTATTCACACGTAATCTCTTTTTTTTATCATAGACATAGTCAATGTTTTTTTTTTGGTATAAGAACATTGTATTAAGATTGATCTTATTCAAAAGATTAACATAGATCTGTTATTCTGGCAACATGACCAAATCAAGTCCTATGATGAGACTAAACTACAAACATTAAACAATTAAGTACATATAATGTTGGGAAAATCATGGAAATCAAACAAAAATCATGGAAATTAAACAACCTACTATACACTTATAAAGTTATACCAGACACCATATAGCTACTATGCTACACCTATCAATATTATTGCTAAGTGCTAACATGATAAAACTACCTTTTTCCATATCGTATTACCTTCTTTCCTGTCCTTAAATTTCCTGATACAACACAAATAAAAGACAGAAGGATATTAATTGATTAAAGTACAAAAAATGCTGTGTTTTAATTTGATGCTGCATATTACATAATAAAGCATCTTAATTCCTATAATGGAAGAATTTAAAATGCTTCCAAAATCTCTAATAGAGAAAGTTATTATTTTTATCAGGCACATTGCCAGCATGGCGTAACCCTAACGTGAGTGACACGTCACCAGTAGTAGTGGACCCAAATCTAATAAGAGTTGATGATCCAATGTCAGAACCTGTTTCATAATCTTCTGCAACTAAGCTTCCATATCGACACGTGTCATCCATGGCCATTGATCTGTGTGGTGGCAGGTCTGAATCAAAGGGTGGAACCACCTCAGAGACGGTGGTGTTTATGGTGGTTGTGGATTGAATTGCTTGGTTTTCTGAGAAGTCTTGCTGTCTATTGATTGCAACTAGTGAAGGGTCGTTTTCAGCTGCATTGATATTAGTTCTTTTTTGGGGTGGTGGTGGCTCTGTTGCTGTTGCTGTTGATGTTGGTGGTGTTTGTGTTTGGTGACCACTGTTGTTGCTATTGCTTTGGTTCATTTCTCTTTCTTCTGCTTCAACCTCTGCTTCATTAAGTTCTTGTTGGTACATCTCTTCTACCATAGGTTTCCACAATCTAACCCTGGCATTTATGAACCAGTTTGATACCTGAAAAGGAAGAAGAAGAAGCAGTCACATCACTTTCAAACCTTTCAACACAATACACAAATAATTCATACACGGGTGGAGTTTTATATTTGAGCAATGATACCATAGACATACTTAGGTGGCATACACCCTTGTACCTCCACATAGAAATGCAACACGTGACATTTTCTCTTTCTCCCTCTTATGTGTATTAGGTGTCATGTTTTGGTTGATTGTGAAAAGGGTGGTACAATGTGTGTATGAGAAAAAAGTGTCTATGTATCTTTATTCTTTACATTTTCACATTTTACGAAATACTAAGAGATATATATGAATTACGGATTTGGAGTGCATTTGATCGGACAATCTAAATTTAAAGCAGTTTAAATAATGAAAAAAATTGATTTAAATTAGGATCGTCCAATCTTGATGAGATGGTTTGATCTCTGATCTCTCATGACTGCATGCAATCCAAATCCATATGTTCAACACATCTGAGGTAGTTAAATATACTTGGTGTTAACCCTAACTTATGTTAGAATAACAAATCTTGTTTTAGTGTGAGCAAATAAATCTTGGAATTCTAAAGTAAGCAAAAAAATAAATGCACAAGAATACAATGATTGGATACGAAGTTTGGCCTATTGTATCTCCGACAAAAAATGTTTGTTAAAGTAGTTTTGTATTACACGATGCTTAAGATTATAGAATACAAGCTTTGTTTAAGCGTTGTGGTTCAGTTTACAAGTTTACCCTTAAATTATATTAGGGAGCTCGCACCCCCTAATTTTGCCGGTTGTAGAATGAGCTAAGCTTAGAAGACGGACACTCTCATCAAGCGCATTTTGCCGGTTGTAGAATGAGCTAAGCCCAGAAAACGGGCACCCTCATTAGACTCATTGTGCTTTCAGCTTCACTCGCTACGCTTAAGTGTCTGCTCATTTGTTAGCTAAAATGAGCATGATAACTTAGGTTTGTAATTTCACTATAAGAAAATAAAAAGATACTTGAAACTTTGTTTTTTAAATAATTGGCTGTTTGTTGCACTGTACTAGACTATGATTAGGCACCAAGGTATCTTGATCTTCTCTGTGTGTGACTCAAATGAAAGTGAAATGACAAATTAATTTGAATTTGAAACTATTCATCAGCAGTTTGCTTCTACAAAAGGACAATGCTTTTAATTGTATAGATGACCTCTTAAGTCTGGTTCCGGTCCTTCCCCGTATAACTCACCATTGAAGGGTACATGTAGGCCTAAATATAAGGCATAGGAAATTAATCGTAGGCCTTTTTCCTTTTGTTTTATTCAACCATTAATTACACATGTACTATACTATATTATATGTATATGATGCATGCAAGAAAGTTTCTGGATTTTGGTTTATGTGGAAAGTACACAACGATAGTGATTTAGCACAGAATCCAGACATGTAACGAAAAAAATTAGGAGCATAGTATAAAATATCGTTTGGGCTTTGGAGAGTGGGACAAAATTTCAATCTCATATATAAATATGAAAGTAAGTGCACAAAAACAATGCATTGTTTATGCACAATAGAAACATACATACCTTATGTTGAATATTCTAAATCAAATAATTGTATTGTCAACAAATTAATGCAAATCTAAGCATGCATTTGGTTTTGCGGCAATCAAAGTAGATTATGTGAATAATGTACGTAATCAAAAAATACACTTAAAAAGAAATGAATGGAGTAAAATATATATCAAATTTTGTTGTGTACAAGTTTTTTTTTTTTGGGTGATGGAGTACAAGGTTTAACCTAAGGTGAAAGAGTATTTGAGGTCCTCAATTTAGACTAGACAAACATCTATGATAGTTTATCTGATTATATATTTATAGAGAAATGATATTTGTACAACTATTTTTTAACAACTTTTTGACAGTTTTCTCTCTCATACTCACATTATCTTCTTATTCTCTCTCTTCCTTTTTCTCTCTCTATTATTTTTGACCAATCAAATGAGAGAAAATCAAAGTTGTCATAGAAGTTGTACTAAAGAGTTGTACATATATCACTACTCATATTTATAACTACTCACATCTAGTTTTGCTCATTCCCGCTCTAAGTGAGTTAACTCACGCTGAAAATACAATTGTGTGAGTTAACAACTCACGCTAGGCTATTTGATGGGAATGAACAAAATCAGATGGGAGAAGAATAATTATCCTAAAAGAAATGTTAACACATACTCTAAGGGCACATACTACGCTTTCTTTTAGCCAAAGTTTTAAGGCTCTTAAAACCCAACTTGGGATGTGGTGGTTGCGTGTGAAGCCTGGTCCAAGCCAGATCCCCAAACCACACATTTATTTCCCATATTTATGGTTACCAATTGTATGGTTGGGTGAAGGAAATTGAAATGAGAGAGACAATGTCAAAAAGGAGTAACTGAGGTAGTCAAGAGAGTGAGTTAATTGGTTCCAAAACAGCACATTTTCATGTCCCATTTCTTGCCTCACTATTCACATCACCTCATTTAATTTCACAATTAATTATGCCATGAGGTAAATGTTCCAAAAAAAAAAGGTAAGAATTTATCTAAAAAAAACAAATTAGGTATAAAAACCAAACATTGCTTCTTTAAGAAAGACAAAGAAACAAAAGAACCAAAACCCAAAATGATGTAAGTTACATCTGAATTAAATTTACTGCTGGTCCCCCTTTTCATAGTTTCTTTTTTACGTGAATTTGTAAATGTGGGCCTTATATGAATTGATTAATTAATTAAAACTATACAGTTTACATGGTTGTCTCTATCTGAATTCTAACGTCTACTCTACACTGCATTGTGGAAAGCTAAGAATGAACGAACCTGATTTCGTGATAGCCCAGTTTGTCGTGCCAATAGATGCTTATCTGCATCACTTGGATACCTGAGAAAGAGACCAAAAGAAAATGACATCAAAGTCCTTCCCTTAACCATATAAAGAGACGTGAAAGCTTTTTCTGCTTCAAACATTTCTTTTTTCCTTTCATGGGCGTGAGAATCTAAAAGAAAGAAAGAAAGATCTATGTCCTATTGCTGACATAGCAGAAGTAAAGAGGTATCACTGTATACACTGATCATGATCACTGTCTCTATACTTTTTAATCAGTTTATTTATGGCTAATGATATTAATATACACATTTTTTTCCTACCTATTAATAAAATAGATGGTTAATTCAATTTATGATTTAACTGTGATTAATTCAAATTCAAATAAATGATTGGTTATAATTTCACAATTTTGAATGCGATGAAGTTAAATAACTCAACTGAATTAAGCTAAAAATTAAGGAATTGGAGGTTCTAGACTTAAATCCAGACAAATGAATAAATATTAATTTAACAACTACCTATTAATATTTTTCATTAAAAAAACATTTTACATGATCTAAATTAAACATATACTAAACTAAATTATCATAATTTTTTATGTATCCATGACACATTTGTTTATTTATCTATCTAGGTTTTAATGATTCTTTTTTGTTTTTAAATGGTGATAGTGATATATATTGGATGTTTTGTAGAATTTATTTTTTGAGAATTGGATGTTTTGTAGTTAATGCATTGATTCTATTATGTGAATCTTTTGGCCTTTCTGCTGGTAAGACAACATCGAAGGACACTGTTATATTACTGTTTCTCTAAACGATGTCTTATGTATACGACAGAAATTATGGCTTTTACAATTCTCTCTTTTCTTCTACTCACTTTTTCTTTTCAGAAGCCCTGCTGCTTTTTTCCTTGTTAATGATCACAGTACCTTAGTATTGTGAGTTACCTTTTTAGTGTAATTTGGCAAATTAAATGAAAAAGATCATTATGGGATAGTATCTCAACATCATACCTAGCTAGCTCTACTTTTTGGTATTAAAATGGGGTACATATGTATTTCTTCTCTTCTTTTTTGTATTAAAATGGAGCATTTCATTTTAATATTAGAAAGACTACTAAGGTTTCAAATGTAAGCAAAAATTAACCAATTTTTTTTAATGATTTGATCCAAATTTTGAATCAAATACATCAATTTTCTTTAGCCAACTTTTACTTATATTTGAGACATAGTATGTAAGAAAACAAGTAATTTCTTTTATAATGAAAATTTAGGGTGAGGGAATGGTGTCCGATCTAAGGTAAGGAAGACCTTCTAACTCAAAAAACGTTTGCAAATGTATTTACATAAACCTCCATCTAAAGATACTAACGGAGCTCAAACACGAGTAATATTAGTATTTAAATTACTAATTAAGTTTGAGTTTTAGTCTTAGTCTAACATCACTAGAGTAATACAACAGTCCCTCTTAACACTTTGTATTTAACACTTCATCTTTTACAAGACAAAATTCAGGCGGCATCATGTAAAACCCGTTTTTAAAATGGTGATACCGACCCAAATTTTACTAATATAAAAGAGCGAGTGTTGAAAATATAGAGTTGAATGATTATTGATATCACTTTCGATGTTAGTATATTATAAATGGTTGATCAGGGAAAAGACGCGATAACTTACGGGTGTAGAAAATGCTCGAAAAGCCAAGCTCTCAAAACATTGACAGAACGATCAGGCAAGCCTCTTTGTGGTCTCCAAGCTTCTTGATCCATCATACCCATCTGGTGAAATGCTCTTTGTTGTCTTAGGCTTTGTTCAAGGACCTTAAGCCTAGGGGTCTCACCTTTGGTTAAACCTCCTCCTGCGCCTTCTTTCTCACCTAGTAACTCACAACTTTGCTTCACTTGTACTGTTATTGCATCCTTTAGACACCGAAAATGTCGAGACATTGCTTTTTGTGCTAGTGCTGTGTATGGAACTGCTGCTCCAAAACCCATCATCACATCAAATGAGTTCACTACCATTTGCATTTGTTCACAATAGTGATTGTATCTCCTGTCCACCTGCATCAATTATATTCATTATAAATTATTAACGATGATCAGTAATTAACTAAAGATATCTCTGCACATAATTGTAAAAACTAATTTGAAGTAACTAATATTTATTTGAGAGGTTAAACATATTTCAATTTATGTTTTTTCATGTGCATCAGTCAGAAATTAAACTTTGACCAAAAAATTTTAAGGACTCAAGTATATACAACTTATATCAACAATATAATGATTAAGGAATGAAGAAGCATTTAGTTATTTGTTTTAAGAATATCTTGGGGTACCAAATATTTGTTGGTACATATGGTTTGGACCTCCCCCAACTCTTGTTGTGACTTGGATTCAAGTTTCGACTTTTACGATTGATAAATTTCACGTAAATTTTATTGTGAATTTTAAATGGGGTTGATGGTTCCTTTAACCCTGTATGTGTGGTGTGTCATGTCACCCCTAAATTTCCTCCTTGTTAATAATGATGATTTTTTTTTATCATGTAGTCTAGTAGCTAGAAATTCTCCTTTTTAAGGAGAACTAGTGTGTTAACCCGTGCAATGCACGAGTGCTAGGCTCTTTTTTTGTTTTCTTTTAGTGTCTAAAATTTATTTTATTTTTTTGCAGAATAAAAAAAACAATGGTGTCCATAAAAAAACGATGTTTCAAAATTTAATTTAGATAAAAAAATTGATCTCATAGTTAATATAAGTTAAATAAGATAGGATATTAAGAGATTAAATGTAAAATATTATCTAAAATAAATTTTTAGATGCTATAAATATACCATTTTTATAGTTTGTTCTTATATACAGTTTTACATGCGTAGAATGTAACGAAGACGATCAAAGTTGCAGATGAAAAGTAAGCATGTCACATTTGTTTTAACTAAAACAATAGAAGGAATACAAAAAAAAAAACACAAAGAAAAGATAGAATTTTAATCTCACAATAGAAGTGAGGTGTTTGGGGTTCGAACTCCGACCCCTGCATATATTATGCAATGTTCATACCAACTGAATTAATCTCACAAAATAAATGATAGAATTTTATTTATAAAAAAAGTGAAAAGAAAGAAAAGATTGATCCTGTGTGTATCACTTTCCTGTCAAGTGAGATATCTTAACAAAGGCTTTCACTGCAATATATTTCCATGATAGGTATATTTGGATATGTAAGGTGGAAGTAGCATTTGATAACAACTTGCTACGTTACTTATTGATATGGTGAGGTGAGCCAATATTGAGCAAGTGAGTGAGTGCCTTCTGTTGGAAACAGGAGGAATGTCGCTTCATGATGGACGTATTCTCTTCTCCTAATGGTTAGTACTCTCATTTCATGGTTTTCACCAAACTAAAAGAAACAAGCCAAAATTAATACTATTAAAAAACCCTCCTCCTACCAATTAAATAGATTGATTAAAAAACTAAAACAAGTTTCAATAAAGTAAGACAAATTCCCCCACCAACTAATCCTATGCAAGGAGGATATTCCTACTGTTCCAGCCGGCTTTTTTCTTTCTCAAATAAAAAATATACATTCTTTAAAAAATATATAATCTTAGATACCAGCCGGAGAAGAGAACTAATTTATTATTATTTATTTTTTTGACAAATTTACTACTATTATTAATCAGAGTTTTATATTGGTATGCATTTTCAATGTAAAAAAATTTACACATTCATCAACCACATCTTACCACATAGATAAATTTGAAGGTATTTTAAAAACTACCATAGCAAAATGAAATAATATATGATAATTCTATATCCGGTTAGATGCATGTGTAAAAAAAATATGGACAAAATTTAAGTGTATTTCATATGATTTTTCACATAAATTCATTTTTTATGGTTATAGCAAATTTTGAGAAAATTTTGAATTTAAGAAATCATTAATAGTTATAAACATTTTGTGTGAAGACCATACAAAAAACACATAATGCATCTAAGTTTTGTCTTTTTTGTAAACAGCCATGTATCAATTGAATTGTAAGATGTAACAAAAAAAAAAAAGAATTTTACTCCAAATTGATAATCACATAAAGATAAAGAATGCACTATTTATGAATTAAATAAATATGAAGAAAAATATATGGGGAGGGGGGACCTTGACTCTTGATGGAGAGAGAAGGAGAGAGAGAGAGAGATTACATGCCTCATCAAGCATGGAAAGAAGCTTGACCTTCCTTCTTTGATGTTCAATCCTATCTGCAGCAGACAAAGGAAGAGGAGGAGTGTCTTTTGATGAAGAGGAAGGAATAGAAGAATCACCAACATTGGAACAATTATTAGGGTTTGATGAATTTTGTCTATTGAACTTGGTCTTTTTAATAAACTGACCCCTTCCAACACTGCAAAACTCTTGAAGTAATTCTTGAGTAGGTTTCATGTATTTTGAATTTCTTAAAACATTTACTACTACACTTCCATATCCTTGATTATGACTTTGTAATAATTGGTATCCATTAATGGTCCCTCCTCCTTGCAATTGTAAATTCAATGCTTGTTGATGATTTAATTTGTACGGATATGATGAAGAAGATGGTCCTCCACTTCCACCTTGAATATTGTAATTATTATACATAAAACTACCACCATCTCCTCCTCCTCCTCCTCCCATTCGCAATTCTTCCTCGGCTTTTGCAGCTTCCAATGAAGAAGATAATGATAATGAAAGACCTTGAACACCTTGTCCTTGTCCTTCAACAGCACCTTCTTGAGTAGTAGTACTATTCCATGTGAATTGTCCAAAATTACCAGAATTTGGAAAACCTTGTAAGGAATTATTAGGAGGGTTAGGGAGTAACATGTGAAGAGTTGAAGAATTTTGATGATGAGGTGGAGGAGGAGGAGAAGATGATGAAGTTGTAGTTTGATGAGATTGAGAAGGGTTCATGAGAAAAAGTTGCATGGCAGCAGCTGAATCAGCTGATACATTAATGCTTGAAATCTGTTGCTGCTGAATCCCTTGTCTGTTATTACCATACCAATCATTTTCTGAAGCTGTTGTATGTGGATGTTGTCTTGAAGAAGAAGAAGAAGAAGAACGAAACGTTGCGGTTTCTAACAATTCAGCTGTTGAAGGATCAGCAAAATTAAACATCTCTGATAACATACCTGCTGTTTCATACACACCTCCTCTTTCTTCTCCTTCTGATAAATTCAACCCTTGTAGCAGCCTAACTTTGTCCCTTTGGATCTGTTGTTGCTGCTGCTGCTGTGACGACGATGATCTCTCGAATCCATTCGAGGGGAAGCCGAAGATTGCTTGCTGATAATCTTGGGACATAGAATTTGAAATTGAACAATCAAAGGTTCTTTGGTTTTGTTGTGTCTTCAAGTGAACAATGGAAGAAGATAGTGTTGCTATTCCCATGTTAAAATCATCTTCTTTTCTCAGCAACTACCACCACCTCCTTATAGTTATTCTCACCTTATTTTATATATATACACCACTGTCCAATAATTCAATTATCATTAATATTCATAGGACAGAAAAGTAACAAAATCCAAAAATAGTGTAAAGATAAATAATTAAATATGTATAGCTACCTAGCTAGGTAGCCAAGTAGAAATTAAGTGAAGAAATAGAAAAAATAGTGAATTTTTTTGTTTTCATCAATCATTTTCAACTTTGCTAAATTGATGATGGATCTGTGTGTGTTTGATTAATATATACATGTAAATACAACAGATATATGATATATGTACCTGTTAGATTTGCAGGGTATGAAAGGATGATGTAAAGCTTTCAGACATCGTTTTCTCTTCTGTGGTTTTGGTTGAAAGCTTCCACAGTTTCTTCTCTCTCTCTCTATCTCTCCTTTCTTTTTCTCTCTATTTGTTGTCTCCTGTCGTCTCTTTCTCTCCTTTTCTTTCTTTCTTTTGTTTCTCTTGGTGGTAAGTGTTATATTTTGCAATCACCTTCTGGAAAATGAAAATGAAAATGAAAGTGCAAGTTACACACTACATATATTATTAAATCAAAAGTAGAGGCTTTCTAACAACTGTTATTTTATATAATACTTGTTTCATATTGGAAAAATCCAACTACCGTGTTAAAAATAGATAAAGACTAAAAAAAATTATAATGATAAATGATATACTCTCTTCAGCTTACAAACACAAGGGGTTAGTAAGTATGACTGATTGGTCTCACATCTACTATAAATGAAGGAAATATATGATATATAAAAGAGATAACCTATATACCTAGTACGTTCAGGGTTATACCTAATAATTTTATGTTTTGGATAAAAATGTAATGTCAAAATCTCTTAAATGTCAATTAGGGTAAATTAATTTAACTTCTTTAAAAAAAATCTCTTGGAGGTCCCAAAGATTGTTGGACTTCAAGTGTGAATGATGATTCATGTACCTAATACTTTAAGGTTTTGTGAATGATGACTCATATACTTAACATCTTGCTCCCTCCCTAACAAAATATATATAAAATTGAGTCAATAAAAGTTGATGTATTTGGTTAAATTTTAAACCAAATACGTCAACTATTTTGACTCAATTTTGCTTATATCTTACGATTGAGATAATGTTTTGCGTAAAGATGTGGTGTCGGGATCTTAGACGTTTCTCAGACTCTTCAATAATATGTTTGATTCTAATTTTTTGTAGTACAAATGTTTGATTCTAATTTTGCATAACAAAAAATTAATTCTAAATATGTATAATTTGATTTTTACCCATGTTTATCAGAGTGAACCAATATGATTTTGTAAATGTTACACTGAGTGGAATTTATTTTGCCATGTTTATTTGATTTATTTTTCCATGTTTATATGCTTTCAAGTAGAATTTATTTTTTCTTCAGAATTAACTTCAATATAAAATTAGAATTTGTAATATTTGCTTCTTGTATTGATTTTTAGCTTCATTTTTATAGAAATTTATTTAAATATAAATCAATTCACTTACAATTTACCTTTAATAATTTTGTTTTAACAAGCATACCTTTAATAAAATTAATTTTAAACAACCAAATTTCATCAAAACCAGACACACAATTAGACCCAAAATAAAAAAATTAATATCATGCTAGACTCTATCTAGTGGGTCTATTCACTAAATTATCCACCATCAAACCCAACAATACTAAAAGGAGTGAGAAAGATAACAGAGAGAAAAAGAAAGCGATCGCTGTCCTCTTTCTTCTTCGGTCTTCACCTCTTCCTTTTGTTTTTTCCCCACCAATAATGTCCTTTTATATTTGCTTTAATTTTTTTTATCTTTATATGCTATTATTCAATTTGACACAAATGTATATGTTAACATAAACGGTAATTTGCTCCAAAATATAGCATAAATGGTAGAAAAATAATGTTGGAGGAAGACTTCCCAAGTTGTTCCCCCAATTTACTATTTTACCGCGTGAAAAAAATTAGATCATATATTTTAGAAATGGTTCTTTCATAAAGTGGTAGAACTCACATCGATTTCAATGTTAGAGAGAACGTGTTGATAAGAGAATATTCATAGCACTTTGTATTCATAAGATGGTCTACTACTTAAAGAAATATTCATCGCTTGCAATGAAGGTAATTACTTTATTTTGTCTACACAACTAAACTACAAACATAATAATTGTTGCAATTACAAGTCAAAGAAAGGAAGGGATTAACGTTTTCGGCAAATGATGATTACAAGGAATTTTAACATAAACAGACTACAGATTTGGATACTACTATCATGGTTTTTTGGTCTTTAAAAATAATGCACGCGTGACGTAGGCACCTTTACAAAAGATAAATAAAATACACGAATGCTAATTGCTATGCTATTGCAAAGAAATTTTTATTTGGTTACTCGTACAGAAGCTTCTTGATGCCATACTTATACATAAAATAATCACTTAGGAAGTTTCCACGCCATCTAACAATGACTAATCTTCGTCGAAGAACTTCTGAAAAACATAAGACGGGTTGTTCCCTTTCAACCAAATTTTTTGCGTATGCATGAGTCATAATCAAACACTTAACCACATGCTTATGAGGTCCTAATCTCTTACTACTTGAACCGAATCATTTGTTGGTAACTTGATTAGCTTTTATATGTATGGTGTTAGAAAATTAGCACAATATGTCATCCCTTTTTGGCTTTTATGTCATTTGAATACGTCCTTTGGAAACCAACGCAAACTACCGAATAAATAAATAAGTAAATAAATAAAAATAAAGTACAAGGTCATCCCAATTATCCAAACTACCACCATCTTTTAGACATGTTGAAATGGCCACCATGCCCTGATTAATCATTGCGTATTTATTGAGCTTAGCCCCTTTAGTTGGTAAGGTCATTTAGGTCATATGAGCTGCTATAAATTCACTAATTAGCTAGTTAACAAAAGTAAAGTAAGATTAGGAAAGATAACTTACTTTTTAGAAATAAAGAGGGTTGCACGAAGTTGATCGATGGCACGTACGGGTTATTGGATGAGCAAAACAAACAAGTTATGTTTGTGTGGGAGAAATAGGGATTTGATTTGTGTGGAGACAGCACATTCAAACCTTTCGAACTTGTTTGATAATCCAAATTTTAAGTTAGAGTTTAAAATTTATGAATAACTTAAATATGAACTTAAAATTTAGACCGTTCGATTAAAATCAAATAATCTAAATGTGTTGCGGTTAGACTATACTAAATCCAATAAATAGGGTATGAAAAATACTTATAACTGTGGTTTGAACCTATCAGTATCACCATGACTATGTTCATTTTCCCTTTTGGTCTATAACAAATAATTTATATAAGAAAATGGATAAAAATATGATATTTAATAATACGTTTTTTGAAAAAAAAGATATATAGGAGAGTGGACAATTATCATATTTGTAATTATTACATTTTATCACGTAAGTTTAGTCAAAAAAATAATGTTATCATGTAGGATTCTTACATTTCTTGTCAATTTTTTCTCGTAACAAGCCTTCTCCCTTTATTTTTACAAGAGTTTATAATGTCATACCTTATTTTACTAATGGATATATTAAGTTTAAAATACCATATCAAAAAATAATTGAAGGTAAAAATGTATTATTTGTGTTCACATATATAGTATTATATTTATTTTCCATTTAAGCTCATAAAATATTAACTTATATAATTCTTATAGGTGTAATCATCTTCAAGGTTATTTTATAGGGTTAAATATATTATTGGTCTCTATAAATATATCAACTTTTCGTTTTAGTCCCTCTAAAAAATTTCTTCAACTTTTAGTCCTCCAAAAAAAATTATCTTCACTTTTGGTCTCTCATTTGAAATAAACTCATGTAGAATTCATATTTTAAAGTAAAATTTTGCAAAAAAATTATAATATTATAAGGACCTCTCCAAAAAAAATAGATTTTTTTACCAAAACATGAATTAAATATGAATTTTTATATTTTTTTATGGTAAAAAATTCATATTGAATTTATCTTTTGTTAAAAAAATCTTTCTTTAGTGATTTTTTATAATATTCTATATATTTCTACACAATTGCATTATTATTATTTTTTTTAAGCAAAAAGAGGTGCAGATGGTGAACCAACTGCAACACCCTAGAAATATATAGATAAAAGAAACAAGAACAAAAGGAGAAGGGGGACATAAACCAAAACCTTCTCAAACAAAGAAAAAGCAAAACAAGAAAAACAAAGCAAGATAGAAAATAAAAAGCAAAAAAAAAAAAACCAAAAAAAAACAAGGAGAGAAAAAAAACCCAAAGATGGACTCAAATCAATTTGGAGGTCTTCCCCTAGAGTGAGTGTTATGAATCTGAAAATGTTTCTGCACCTTTTTTCTCTTAGACTTAGACACCTCAATAAAAAGGCTCTTCTACAGCAACAGAACGGTTCTTCAAGTAGTTGATAGATGCCTCTCTTTCTTCCTCATAAGTATAAACCCGAGGCACACTTGTACAAGCATCATTGCCTTTCAAATATGGTCGCAAAATCTCCAAGTCATGAGCAATGTTAGGATTTAAAACCTCTTTAGAAACCATGACATTGGAAGAACCTAAACCATACCAAGCTGGGTCTTGATTATAGTCTAAGTCTGTCACAGCGTCACTCTTAGGACCAACGATGCGCATATCAGGAAATTCGTTGCTCTGTTGGTCTACACCTTGTATTTCAGTCATAGCTTCAACAAGTGTTGATTGAACCTAAATTGCCCCAACAGAAGTGCTAGAATATAGTTCTTCCTCAAGGTTTATAACATCACCCACCAACACATTAGTTGTTACTTCCTTAGACCTCATTATGTCACGGATAATAGGATCTTCATCAACCACAGTATTACTACAGCCTTGCACATGCCTTTTTGGGACATTCTTAACAAGATTATCCTTAGTGGACAACTTTTCACTAGCAATTTTGTTGGCAGGATTTTTTTTACAATGATCCGTTGAATGACCAATAGAATTACAAGTGAAACAAAAGTATGGAGGATGCTCATACTCAATCTAAATGTCAAAAGAAAAATTATCTCTTTCAACACACAGAGTATCAGGAATAAATCCAGCAAAATTGATATCTACTAGAACACGAGCATAATGACCAAATGAATTGTTTATAGTATTCTCATCAATTATTACAGGGGTACCAATAGCCCCAGCAATCTCAAAAAGGATTCTATCTTGCCAATATTTCAGTGGAAGATAATGAAAACGTACACATACCTGACTATTGGTTTGAGTCTAATTAGAGGAAGTAAAATCCGGAGTCCAGTGCGATTGGTATAGGGACTAAATGTAGTAATTGAAAATTTTATAGGGACTAAAAGATGAAGGAAAATTTGAGAGGGACTAAAACGAAAAATTGGTATATTTATAGGGACAAAAAACATATTTAACCCTATTTTATATTAAGTTATAATAAAGTGGAATAATAAAAATTTAAAAATAAGTTATTAACTTTTATGTCCAATATTTGTTTTTAATATTATCTATAAATTCTTCTTCAAAAAAAATATTATCTATAAATTCATTATTAACTTTTTAGAAGTTGAAAAAATATTCTTTACTTCTCCAAATTTTTATATAATATATTTATTTTAATATCTATATATACTAAGTAAAATTTTGCACACTTAATTATGGTCCTCTCTTATAAAATTTCAATACTGATAGAAATGCACATAATATTATTGTTGAGAATTTTTAGCATTATTGCAACGACTTACAAATATTGCTCTTAGATCTATATTTTTGCCAACAAGCTAGTTAATTGTCGTTGGAAAAAAGTCACTACCAATGTCTTTATTCTTGTAGTATATGTACTAATAGCCATATTTAGTTTTTTTTCCTTTCAATAACAACTAAACAGTCAATAATAATGATAATAAAATCTCATATATCTTAACCATTACAATCAATGGTAAAGACAAAATGGACTTTTCTGAAAATATATTATTAGTGTTTTTAAAAATACGGGGTTTTATTGCATGATGTTTACTAGCATAACGTGTTTCACATCACCTATAAATAAGATCTTTTTGCTCCCAAGACTTAAAGAATGTGATATAAAAAATAATATGGTTGAAAATTCAAGGGCCTAGGCAGCGATTACTTTATGTGTACATACAAAGCAAAATAAAATAGCATGATTTGAATATTTTTCCTAACACGTATACTTTGTATAATTGTATATCAACTAATATACCATTAGTCATTGACGTGTACACAAACAACCATAAATAAAAATAGATTTCCACAATGATACATATATAACGCACTTGTTCTCGTAAATATAACTCAGTTAGTAGGGATATTACAGTATGCAATGACTGGATTGAAAAGGAAGTTTCCTCACTTAATCACCTTAAACGATGAAATTATAACCACCAAATAGTATACCCCTCTTGCATATGTCCATATAGACTATAATATAAATACATAGAAACCGTCAAATCCAGATCATTTGTATCCTTATGGCTAGTATTAATCATACCTAGTTTTATACTAAATATTTTTTGGACAGTTACGTAGTTTTATAATTACCAATTAAGGATAACTGACGTTCGTTTACAATAAGGAATTTGGACGGAAATGTAGAAAAGGGGGAATCGTCTTTCTTTGAGATGTGACTATAGCAACTAACTAACAATGCTTAGCTTGAGCAATCTTAAGACTCTAATTTGCACCTCATTACTCAAACACTCAATTGAGAAGGGGAAACGAACGATTCACTTTGCTTTTCTTTTTCCAAGTACAAACTTAAAGGCAATTGACAGCTCAACAATCTTCTACATATGATGTGATGCAACTAGAGAGAACTTCATTGATTTCCTTTTTCATGTGTATAAAAGTTAAATTTATATTATCAAATTTTAAAAATATAAGAAGTAAATAGTATCTTCATGTTAGGCTAATAAGAACTTAAGTCTCAGATTAGTCACTAATTTAGCAAATTACTTGAAATGCAAGTAATCTAAGATTTGTTAATTAGTGCTTGAAGTTGGCTATGAATATGCCTCACTTCTATCAATCATAGAATAATGAATCACTTTTTTTTTTTTGGGTAGATAAATAATAAATCACTTTTACTTCCAACAAAACGGAATATGTTAAACATTATCATTATAGTCACATTCTCAAATATGTTTTTTATTAGTTAACTTTAATCATCAAATATGTCTTTTATTAATTAGTTTGATCCTCAATTTATTTTTTATTAGCAGTCAATTTATTCTTGAGAAATAACTAAAGAAAATGGACGCAAAATGTATTTCGTATTTTCAAATATTTACCAACTACAATTGTATCTCTTTCTTTCATATGAATCTCTCAAAAATTGTCCAAAGATAGACTTTTACTATTTTTAGTAAAAAAAAGTTAAATTTTATAATAATAATAATAATAATAATAATAAATAAAAGTATATTTAATATTTTGAAAACTTTTACTAAAAATGGTAAGAGCTGTATTCTAAAAAAAAAAAAACACTTATAAACCCCATTTTTTAGATGTTCGTATTTGACAAACCCAAACTAAATAACATAATCACACACATTTAGGCTTTGTTTTGAAGTTAAGAGGGCGGGAGAAGGGACTTCGGCAGTAGAGAGGAGAGGGAAAATGAGAAAAATGTTCATCTTATTTAAGAGAGTGGTTTTGAAGATAATGATGAGGAAATACTTATAATTAATACATTTAAAAATTTGAGATTATTATAAAGAGATAAAAAGATTTAAAGGACTTGTTTAAGCTCTTCAAATTTGTAAAACGCTGGCGAGTATCATTTTATCTTAAACATTTGTTTTTATCAAGTGGGGGGTATTTTGTATGCTTACTAGTACCATTTTTATCAAGTTTGATCACTTTTATGTGCACACACATCTTTAAATATCACGTTTTGAGCAAGTGCCGCACTAAATTTGGAAAGTTAGAAGGTACAATAACCCACCCCTTTGTTTTAGGTTGTTAATCATTTAAAACATAAAGGCCACACAACATTGTACCGTCTCTAATGTTTGTCTTTTTGGTGTCATTATACGTTTTTGTTTGAGAAACATATTACAGCATATTTTAAAAATGGTACTAGTAAAATATGTAATTGTCTTTTTGGTGTCATTATACTTTTTTTCTTTAAAGAATCTATAATTTCCAAATTCACACACATTATAAGTGCTCAGAAATGGGAAAATTGCAAATTTTAACATGCACCTCAACTTATCTATCGTTCATACAAATGGGATCCAAAGCAGATATGGGTAGAGGTAAGGGTGGGAAAAGGTCTGGCCGCTTGTCAGGGGTCTATGGTCTGATCTACTAAAAATTCGGCCGACTTAACTCATTTAATAAATAAGTCAAGCATGAGCTTTTTAAAAAGCTTATTAATTTAAATGCGTTATGCTTAGGCTTATAAAAAAGTTTATCAGGCCTATCAGGTCGGCCGTATATGAATATATTACATTTTCCCGCATTTATTATTTATATAGTAATACAAAAAAAAAAAACAAATCCTTCAAATTCTCATATAAATTTGGTGATTTTTTTTATCACATTGAAGATTTTATGCATTTTGTTACTACTTAAGTGTTGATTTTGTTTTCAGTTTCTTACTGTTTGAAGGTTTGTTAAGTTATCATTAAATCCCCATATTATTATTTGATTTGTGTGAACTTTTGAGGTTTGGTACTAATATGCCCAAGGTTAAGTATGGTTATCAGATTAAGTTTGAAATCCTTCTTGTTATCAGACATGATTATTCTTGAGTTTTTATCCATCTATAAATTTTACGATTGTGTTTTATTAGTTTAATGTGTATCTAACTAATGTTTATCTCTACATTAAGTACGTTGCACAAATTGATAAGAAAGAAAAATGGATGAATGAACTCTACTTGAAATTTGTAATACAAACTAGACTTTTAGACAGACTAATGGTCAGACCAGACTTTTAAAAAGGTCAGACTTGACTTAAAATATAGCTTTTAACATGTAAAAGGCAAAGGCTTAAGCCTTAACTTTTTTAACTAGGCCAAACCTATTTAAGCAAAGTCTGGTTCAGCCCGGCTCATTTCCACCCTTAGATAGAGTGGAGGATGCTTAGATTAATGTGACGCTGACAAGTCTCATATTTACACAATCTTTGTTGTATTGCTTATATTATAAAATAAGAAATATTATTTGTATAATATTTTGAGATGATTTTGAGACAACTCTCTCTTCCTCTTTCTCTGTATATTGTTTTTGTCCAATTAAAATAGAGAATAGAAGGTTGTTTTAAAATTTTTCTTTAAAATGGTTATACAAATATTATTCCTTTTATAAAATTTCAACATACACCATTATACCTTAAACATTGTTTTTTATTGGGTTAAATATTTTATTGGTCCCTATAAAAATTGGAACTTCTAAGTTTAGTCCTTACTTAATTTTAATAGCTTTTTTAGTCCCTATAAAAATAATTTACTTGTAGTTTTAGTCCCTACAAAAACAAAGTTTCTCTAATTATCCTTAAACTCTTACATTTTTTAGCGATTTTTTTGAGACAAGTTTAGAACATTCCAAATGGTTCGTTTACTAAAATTTAGAATTTTTTTTAAATGAAATGAATTAAATATGAATTTTTTTAAAAGGAAAAAGTTCAAAATAAAAGTTAAAAATCTGGACGTAGAAATAAAATTTTGAAATAACTTTTTGCATATGAATTTTTAGTAATGTTCTTAACACTTCTTTAAAAAATTGTTCAAAAACTTAAAAGTTTAAGCATAATTAAACAAATTTAGATTTAAAAGGGACTAAAACTAAGTGCATAAATTTTTTATAAGGACTAAAAGAACTATTAAAATTAAGTAAGGACTAAATTTAAAAGGTTCCGGTTTTATAGGGGCCAAGTATCATATTTTGCTAAAACTATCTAATATAAACCTTACATATGTGTGATACTGCCCTTACCTACTGATGTAAAGGCCTAACTAAAATTAATTGTATGTAAATATAGCGGAAAACCCAAACCTTCAGATATCCTACGATGTTAAGCAACCAAAACCTTGCCGTTTTGCTTTAAAATTAAGCCTCGTGGCTCTCCTACATCACCAAACCTTAGTCTCGTCTAGTTTCCCTCGTTGTTGGTTGAAAAGGTTTAAACCCATTTAATAATTTGAATATACTTTAATGAGTGAATCGTAGGGAAAAAAACTATTGTTTAATATATCTTTCTAAATTCTATGGTGTCCTAAATGAAGTTCAGATGACAAAAGACGAGGTTAAGAAATTTGATGTGTTGGATGCAGCCTCATGAAATCAAACCTGTAATATTCATCTTCAATGTTTAAAACAACGGTTTGGTACTCTACCCACAAAAACGAACACCCTAAATCAAGAATTATGATGAAGAAGAGGGTTTGGAAAACATTTAAAATACATGCAAGAACCTTTTTTTTAACAAAGAAACCAAATCCAAGAGGTTGATTTAATCGTATTTAGAATATCTTCCACCTCTGTGTTCCTACAAGAAAATGTAATCTCATTCCAAGTCTCTCAAATATTTCAAATTGTTGCATACCAAATAAGAGTTAGCCCTTTCCGATGTTTTATTGCAAGAAGAAGATGAAAAATTATTGAGAAGAGAGACATCATTTTCCGATAAAATGACTCTCATTCTGATCCGCTTAAAATTATATATCAAATCTTTCGGACAAAAGTAAACCTACAAAACAAGTGGTCTTCCATCTAAGTTTCCGCAAGTACGAAATCTTCCAAGAATAAGTTGCCTAGAAATTTTTTGAATCTTTTGAGGCGCAAAGCTAGTCTAAGTTCCCCTCAAACCCCTTTGACAAGCGGCACTCAAAGAAAAAGAAGAAAGATGTTTATCACTCAAAATAACATATAAAGATTTAACGGTAATTTTTTGTGAGGTTTCAAGCACCCAAATCCACTTGTCCATCTTGTTTTTTTTATCATACTATTTGCTTAGCTCGCCCAATGATTGCTCATCTCTACCAAATAGCCTCCACCTCCATTTAAGATCCTAATGTCAATCATCGTCAAGCCAATGCCCCATTTGACTCACCTTGCAATTTTTTTTATATACAACTTAAATAATGTGGAGAATTTCATGAAAGAGGTTTCGACCCTAACCATGTATGGTGCCAAAAAAAATGTTGATCTCCCATTATCAACTTTTCTTCGCAAATTCCATATATCAACCTTGGTCATTTGACGATCCATTTCCAATAGTACACATATCCTTCCACCAAAGAGAAGGATATTTGAATCTATCTCTTGAAAAAAGATTTGAGGGGTAGTTGAGTCTTCCATTGTACTTTGCCTTCATCACTTTTTTTTCACAAAAGCTATTCTTCATTCTAGAATCACCACTTCCACTTTTCTAGAATAGTCAAATTAAAAAAATGTGAAGGCCTTGATGCCCTAACCCCCTCCTCTTGTGATTTACAAATATCCTCCCACTTCCACTTCTCTAGAAGAGGCAAATTTAAAAAAATTCAAGTCTTTGATTCCCAACACCCTCCCTCTTCCTCCGTTGATTTACATATTGCCCCACTTCACCCAAAGAATCATTTTAGTCGGTATCCCCCTCCCCCATAGAAACTGCCTTTGAATTTGCATTATCCTCTTCCACACTTTACTCGGCATTTTGAGAAAAGAGATAAAGAAAATAGGAATTGAGGCCAACACCAAATTAATAAGAATCACCCTCCCTTCAACTAATTATGAAAGTGTTATGAAATCAAACTCACCCCGTTGTATTTTTAAGGTGTTCTCTTTGAATTTTTTGCATAGTTTTCTTCATTTTATCCTTTATAATAAGTGATTTAATTTGTTGGGTAAGAAAATGTGAGTATTGTATAAAATACTCTTATCATCCGTTTGATAGGGGATTTTTGAAAGTTTTAGAAGGGAGGGTTTTGAAAGGTTAAGTCTATATTATGATATACATTTTTTTGGTGGTGATACTATGATATACATTTGATATTTTATAAAAATTAAAAGAACATCAAAACAAATGATCATATAATAGTTCAATCACATTAAATTAATTTTAAAAAAAAAACATTTTATAATATTCATAACTTTTTTTATATAAAAATTCTCTCCCCTCCTAAACTCCATCTCCATCCAGACATACCCTTAACCTTAATTCTTATGTTATGTGAATTCCTTAGTGTGCCTAATCACAATAAGGGACTTTATCTCACAAACCCTAATTGATGTACAGTATGAATTAGTTTTACATGCAATCTGGCATGAGATAAACAAGACACTAGGAAAATGCCAAAAGATCATTTGGAAACTTCTGACACTAAATAATTCCTCCAGCACAAACATAAGACACTCTAAAGATTCCAACCTATATATTTAATCAATTTGAGTCACCATATAAAGATACCACCATGCCTTCCTTCAAAAAAAGAAAAAGATACCACCATGCCTGTATCTTAATCTGATACTGATAGGGTGTTGTTCTCTTAGATGATTACATTAGGCATTAGCTAAGGGACCAACATTCTCATTATCTAATTTGATCCTACATACTAATTTTTTAAAGGCTAACACAACTTTTAAAATACTTAAAGTATATTCAAAATTCATTTGACCACATGTTATTAAATAAGTCCAAATTTCATATTGAATGGGAGAAAGGTTGAAAATGTGTTTATATGTCCAATGCGATTTTGGATAGTGGATAATCAACATCTTACAATCTGATTTTATAATGACCGGAGTATAAATCCAACTTCACATATTAAGAATATATAAACTATTTTTTTCTCATCTTTAATTTTACCTTTGGAATAAGAATAAATACATAAATAAATAAAATAGCATTTATAATTATGGGTGTGGTGATTGCAGGGATTGGGAGGCCTTATAAGCATGGACCCATATGGAAAATGACTTGATATTATTGAAAGCATAGCAATTGTGATAACGAAAAACAGTACTGTGCTACACTATATGAAATAAAATGAATATGTTATATAATAATGTGGTCCTAAACTTGATCGTGTAAGGGGGTCCAGGTGGCACGGCCGCCGGCAACAGGGGTGTCCACAGCCAAGTGGGAGGTGTGGTCCAAAAGAAATGAACCGTGCTTATGCCATGACACGTGACACAAAAAGAAAGGTGACAGTCTGTTTTGTTCATGAGCATGGATGGAAGAATAATAATATGATGATATTTGGTTTGTAGGGAAATTAAACTTGGAAGACTCTTCTAGTCCAAGGTGTATCTACCCCCACAAAATCACCTGAATCTCAAGTCTGCCTTTGACATTTTAAGATGAAATTTTGTAAAAAAATTCAGATTTTAGAAGACTCTCCCTCCCCTCACAAGATTGTCATAAGTCATAACACATTATATGTTGACAAATTTAAAATTGTGTTTTTTTATTTATTTTTTTTATTATTTTGGTAAGCTTAAATTTAATTTTGTACAAATTTATATCTTTTTTCGAAAAACTCGAATTTTGAGTTTGTTGAAACATGAATGTGTTTTGTAAAATTAAAATTAAAGTTATTTATCCTCGTGAACTTAGCTCAGTTGGTAGGGATATTACATATTATATGCAGGAGTCAGGTTCGAACCCCGGACACCCCATTTCTCCACATTTAATTGTGTGAGCTCTAACCACTAGACTACTTGACCAAAAAAATAATAAAGTTATTTTTTTATATAAAATTGTTATTCTAATAAACTCAAAATCAACTATATCGAACATATTTCTATTTCCACAAATTCAAAATTAAGTTTGTCTAATATTTTTTTAAAATAATTGTTATTTCAACAAATTCAAATTCAATTTTGATGGGATCTATTAATTTTCATACTAAAATTTTGAATTTACACAAATAATAAAAATTGGAGTAAAAATGATTTATGAAATAAAATTTGAGTATTTTACGTAATTTATATAGTTTGTTGGGGTAAGACTAGGAGGTACCAATTGGAAGGTTGGAAGTAAAATTCGCCGACTTCTTTTTGAGTTTTATATATGCAGGGGATGGGTCTATGCATGCAGTGGCCGGTCCATAACTAAGCCCATTAATGCAAGAGTTTTTTCTTTGAAAATTGCTCTATTTTCTTTGATGGTTACTTTTTTGATATCTATCGTTTCCTATAAACACATGAAAATGATCAAAAATATAGTGGTAGTTAACTACCGTTGGCGCTAGGTCTTTTTTCTTATTTACATGTGTCTCTAGGAAACAGTGAATGTCAAAAAAGCAATTCTCATTTCCTTTTGGTTTTGATCATTCCCTTACTTTAGTGTGAGTTAACTCACGCTCGGCATTTTTTAGCGTAAGTTAACTCACACTGATACTGTTGCGGCGCGAAAAAAAAGAAATGGCCACGAGTGTAAACACTCGAAACGATAACAGAGTCGCCACCGAACTTTATTTATCCCAAAAGAGGAAAGGAAAATATCGATAAAACCTTGGATGAACATGGTGTGTGAACCATGAGATGGGTTCAGAAGTTGGTTATGCTAGAGGAAGGTGTTAGCACCCCTCGCATCTGTTGTACTTAACAAGAACCATTTAGGGGAAGGTTCGTTTACTCACAGGTTTAGGTTGTCTGTCTATATGTTGGTTTCTTATTTCTACATTATTAAAACAAGAAAAAAAAATTATTTGGGGTGCTTAACGAAATGTTGTTATCCCTCTTCTACGTATTCCTGTGTGCAATGAAAAACTCAAAGCTACGTAGTTCTTTGTAAAAAAGATTTGCGGGTTGATTATTTTTAGCGAATAATGCTTACTCCCTCCGGACACATTTATAAGCAAAAAAGCATTTTAAGATTCATTCAACACTTAATGTATTTGGTTAATATTTAGACCAAATACATTATGTATTCAATGAACCTAAAAAGTACATTTTTGCTTATAAATGTGAACGGATGGAGTATGTTGCATTCCGCTAATACAATAATGCTTGTTTGCTTGCATTAGGAGGCTTAGACATGTGTATGTGTCACAGGAATGGATAAAACAATATCCGGTTAGAGAAAACAAGTTAATAACGAATAACGTTTATGTCACATTCCGCCGATACAAACAAAGTTTGTGTGCTCGCATTAGGAGGCTTAAACTTTGCGTGTGTTGGAGGAATGGATAAAACATTATCCATTCTTTTCTTAAAAAAATGAATTTAAGTCTGTTGGATTGATTTTAAAGTTTTTAGAATGAGGATGATTCCAAGATCACGAGCCATATGTCAGGGATTGGAACCATCCGGGGTGTGAAAAGTCATACGTCAGATCAACCCTTTTTCATTCTTTTTATTATGAAAATATCTTAAATTAGTAGTGAGGATAGTTCCAAGATCACAAGTCAAACATCAGGGATAGGAATTATCCGGGTGTGAAAAGTCATACGTCATATCGACCCTTTTTCACCATGTTTATTATGAAAATAACTTAAATTAATAGTGAGGATAATCCCAAGATCACGAGTCATACGTCAGAGATAAGAATTATCCGGGTGTGAAAAGTTATATGTCGGGTCGACCCTTTTTCACTATGTATATTATAAAAATAACTTAAATTAATAGTGAGGATGATCCCAAAATCACGAGTCATATGTGAGGGATAGGAATTATCCGGGTTTGAAAAATCATACGTCAGATCAACTATTTTTCAGTATGTTTATTATAAAAGTAACATTTGTTTAATCAGACAGTCCAAACATGAAAAGAAAGGTGAAGGGGTAGAAGATAAGAGAATGCAATATAAATATGAAAATGAATGTATGAGAATACAAGTAAGTCAATATACATCAAGACTTGGAATAGATATAAATTAAAGAACAAATAAACAATGCATGAATGAAGCAAATGAATAAATAAAATAAATTAATATATATATATATATATATATATATATATATATATATTTTTTTTCCTTTATCATTTGAAAATTGAAAAGTGTAACAAAATAGATGAGTATATTTACACTTATTTTTTCATTATCCAAATTATACCTTTAAACAACATTTTATATAATAAAGATTGTTGTTAGTGTCATTAAAAAAAGAATTTAGATTATATTTTTTTGTTATATTGTTGGTGTCATTGAAATAGATAATCATGGTTAGTTTCATTTGTTATAACTTGAAAGCAACAAACATTTATATTTTTAGCTTGGATCAAAATAAAAAATTTATAAAAAAAAACAAGGTTCATAACTTTCAAACATTAACGCAATAAAAAATTAGTTCGCTAGTAATAATAATAATAAGAATAACAACAACAACATTAACAACACTTCCCTATGTCGTTGGCCTTAACCCCAACCACCTGATACATGGAGTAGTCAGCCTATAACCCTCGTGAGCCAACTCCTTGGAACCATATTTGTAAACACTCATAATTTTGATTCCATAAGGGTTGCAATCCATAAAGCAAACAACGTCAAGTCCTAGTTCAGTACTTAGTCTTGAGAGGAACACCCGCGTACTAACATCGGGTTGTCCGCATCCCGTGAGGATGATACATGGGACTTGTTTGAAGAAACCCGACTTACGCAACACTTCAAAAAAACTTTGTTTTTCTACTACAATAATGAGTAGCGCTTCACTTGAAATAAGTTCACAATCTTTAACAAGGTCAATGGATATAGGATAAAATATATTTGAACAATCTATCATGTTATCACCATGGTAAAACTTTAGATTACCAGAGATCCAACCTTTTGGATTTTCCGAGATTAACAAACTACTTCTTGAGCATTTGAAAATTAAACATATCATTCGAATACTAGCATCAGAAATCGTGTCAGGAGGGAACAAACTAGGATTAAGGTAATGAATAACACACCTAGAGGATCATTCTCCTCGTAAGCTTGCACAATATGCTTCAACAACTCATACATTCTTGCGGACTTAGTCGGGACTGTGCCGTCAAGAGCCAAATAGGAACGTTGTTTCACGTGGCGTTCCAATGCGAATCTACCAATTGATTTCACATACACCTTGTGACGGTCCAGCTTTCAATGATTCTTATCATCCCTTTAACTTTCCTGAGGACATCTTTCTCCGTAAAATCTATGTATCTTGATCCCGATCTTAGTTTTTGGGGAAAAGGGGGTTTAGTTTTTGCAGATTTCAAGATTTCGATAATTTCTTTCGTGTGTTTTGTGTGTTGTGATGTTGGGAGAGGTTTAAGAGATGGAAGTGATGAGGGGGAGGGGGTGGAACGGCAACGTTTCATGTTTTAGGTTTGTGTTAGGTGTCCGGTTAAGTTTGAGAACATTAGGTTTCCGGTGAAGTTTGAGATAGAGAATCAACAACAACAACACTAAGAAATGTGTCAAAAAAAAAAAACAACAATAAAAATAGCAAGTATAACAACAATAATAATAGTCATTAGTTTCTTTCTCTCCCCACCCCCTTTATCTAAAACTTTAACTTTAACATACTTCAATTATATTATAATCTAGGATTCGTAAGCTTTATGATTTAAAAAATATGACAAACTAGATCGAATACATCTATACTATATATAAAGAAAATATAAGATTTTGGGCTGACTTTTTCATTATCTCAATTATACACTAAAACAAATTTTTCTTATACACTAAAACAAATTTTTCTATAATAATGATTGTTGTTGGTGTCGTTAAAAGGATAAGAGTTTAGATTATATTTTTTTGTTATTTTGTTGGTGTCTTTGAAATAGATAATCATACTTACTATAAAAGCTTATTATGTCAAACTAACAAAAACCCTATTAACTTGACTAATTTTTCTCTCTTGATTGATTAAACATGTGTAGAATGCTAAAACACACAAGAAAGGGATACCAATTTGTTTTCTTATAATAACAATAACAACAACAACAAGAATAACAATAATGTACTATATATAAAGGAAATAACTGAACTGAAAAGTAATACATAAATTACATTAAGACACACGCTCTGTAGAAAATTATGAATATAATATCTAATATGTGTAAAAAATTGAATAAGGCAACAGTGAAAAAAATGCAACTGATGAATTTTAATAAAATGGATTTAAGAAATGTTCATTAAATAACAAATGTATGAATTCATGTTAATAAGCCGTTTCAAGCATTGCGATAATTAGTGAGTAAGAAGTAGCTATTCAATGGGATAAGAAATTTCTCTTAAGTATAACACATCAACACAATAGATGACTTGTCCACTATCTTGATTATAATTGCATGTGTTTAAAATACTAATAACCTAGAGATATAACTCTTTAATCCTTTTTGTTTGTAATGAGATGTGATATATAATCTATTGTGTGTGAAAGTAACACTATTGAGCGAAACTTGAATTCAAGTGATAACTAAGCGCTTGTACTATTTAGAATACCCTCAAAACTAATTTTGCATGAATTGCAGATGTGACAAATGAATGTGAAGAAAAAATTGTCGTTATTTTTATTGAAGAAAAAAACATACGAAATTAAACCAACAAAATACCACAAAAAAGTTTCGGCAACGTAGAAAAAGGCAGACACTTGTCAAAAAGCCGCTCAAAACACATTTCACCGTCGATAATTCAAGCAAAACCCATAAACCACCCAATGAATCAAAAATTGAAAAAGGGTACTTAAGAAAACCATGACAGCATGAAAGAAAGATTACAAAATGTACATGTTGTGAACAAAAATAGAAGCTTTGAATACCTGTATGCATGGTTCTAAAACTTGAAAGATGTAAGAGATGTGAAGCGGATCAAAGATCAATTCAAAAACCATAAGAATAGTGTCCCAAAGCAAATTGATTTTTCTTTCTTTCTGGATTCCAATGGTCACTACCGAAAGCCTTTCCCTTCATTCATGGTGGTGTTTTTCCTCCATAAAACAAATATGTTATGAGATAAGATATTGGGAATGAGAATAGTTGTAAGGTATTGGAAGAACGTTCCAAAATTAATAATTGAATTGGTACATAAACTGAAGAAACAATGGATGGAGGTTTATAGGAAAGGGTTAGTAAGAAGAGTGTACGTTTCTTTTCTTTTATTGAATTACATTATTTTATGAGCTCCTAATGTTTGTAAGAAAAGTTGAGCACACATTCAAACTCATACATCAATAGAAGCAAAAACATTAATTGAAAATAAATAGGCGAGAAGTTAAGATAATGTGAGAAACAAAACTTATAATCACTTGTGTTTAGTTTACAATGTTTAAGCATTTTTAGAGGTGCCACATAGGCACAATCTTAGTATTAGAATGAATCAAGTTTATAATTCAAAGGTAGATAGATAGATAGATAGATATAAACTACTTTACATTTTCTCAATATAGTCCCAAATTTGTTTGCGTTGAATTGATCTTCACTGATAGCTTTTACATTGGATTACCTTAGTTATACGATAATGCGCTTGATACCTATTTCTTGCATCGAAATCAAGGTTTGCAATGTTACCAATGCTTCAATCATTTGTGAAGAAAGTATACCAGGAAAAACATCGTCTTGGCTCACAAAATCTCCTTCATCATTTTAATACACATATCAAACATGTAACCACCTTGTTGTATAAAAGTTGCAACATCTACATTGCATTTGAGCTCACCTAATCGAGGCTTCACCCCATTGTTGCTTCTCATGTGTGGTTGCTGCTACTTTGCCATTGCAGTCTTGTGATTTTTCATTGTGTGTAACGATTCTCAGTGAAACTTTATTTATATCTTAATTGAACTCTAGATCAGTAGGGCCTTTTATCTTCGAAACCAATGGTTAACACTTAACACCAACAAAAAAGAGTAAAGACCAAAATTATAAACTTTGGTATAATAACTTTTTTCTTTACGGTTGAACCTCAATTGAACTTTTTAATCTACAAATCCCAAGACAATACCACCAGGCCAACCCAAGTGGATTTTTTAATCTACAAATTTATCTACTCCTTAACTGAATTCTTAACAAATTAAATTGACAAACAACCATTTTAATCTCCGAATTTGTGAAAAGTTATCACTATGGTCATTAAATATATCAAAATTGCAAACACATTCTTAGTGTCTCCTTTGTTACACGTCAAGGACCAAAATAATGATTTGTCCAAATTAAATTTTCAAATACTTATAATTCAAATTAAAAATATAATTATTCAACTTAATTTTTATCACCATAGAAAACTTTCTCGTAATTATAACTAGCAAAAATATGTTATAAACAACCAATATTGTTACATCAAACACTTTTACTCAAATTTAAACTCACAACCTCAAGGTTTAAATCATATTTGATTCAAATTTAGTATCAAATACTTTTATATTGATTCATTTTTACTTATTTTAAGAAGGAGGGGGGTAGATACTATATATATTTTTATCCAATAGCCAAACCAAGTACAATTTTCCTTCTTTCTATTTCGGGTCGTACCGCACTATATCAATCACTGTACTCACTCTGATTGATTCCTCTATGACTTCATCTTGACGATGCAAAAGATTCCATTTTTCTATACAAATCAATCCAATTCATTCTTATTTCATTGGGTTCCACTAGATTCCATTTTCTCACCACATTCTATATTTTTTTTTCTTCTTCAAAAATCCTATCCGGTGTTCCTGAATTGAAGAAATTCGAACTAACAGGTTTGTATCACTGCAAATTCATATAAAAAACATTCTTTTTCATTTGGGTATTTTTATCACATTTCAAAATATTATTTTTTTGCTAAAGTTTCTTGAAAGCATAGTGGTGAAGTTGAATTATATTATAGTTGTTGATTCTGTTAGAAAACTTGTAGAGACGGTAGCACCGACTCTCCTGATCGAAAACATGTCTGGTATCCAACATGTGTCAGTATCTATGTCAAAGTTCACATACATTGAATCGTGTCATTTTCTCAAATTATTATTAGTGTTGATATGTTAGTGTCCGTGTTGTGTCCGGTGTTGATGCTTCGTAGAAGTGCATCTGTATTTTGAAGTTTGTACTCAATGCATAGTCTATAGTTTATTAGATTAGTTTGAGTTTTCTTTTCTAATATGAATTGTGGAAATGTGTTTTGTGACCTGCTTGTGTGACATATTTTCAGGAAAAGGGGAATAATTTTGTGTAATATGGGTTGGTTTACAAAGTTTCTCAATGGCTCTAATCATAGAATTTCAGGAGGGCAATACAATGGCAAACATGGTGATGATAGAATTTGGGATAATCATCATAGTTCAGTGGTAATCTAAATTCTCCTTCATTTGTAAGAAATTGAAATCATTGATTCATTGTCTTAAAGTTACGATTTTTCTGAGACTTAAGGAGATAGTTTGAATGTGTAATTGTGGTGAACTGAATGCAGGATGATTTGACGGATGTCGAAAAAGAAGACATCGATCGTGCAATTGCACTCTCTCTATCAGAGGAGGATCTGAGAGGGAAGAAAGTTGTTGGTAAGATTTATGCTTTTGTACATTTGTAGTTAAAATTTTCTGCTCGTTAATTTTGCTCAAATTTAATGCCATTAGTGATTAGTGATTCAGCATACTGCATATGAGTTACATATACTGCGTATTCTAAACCTAACCACATTGGTCATTGATTTACTATAAGCTCTTGCTTACTTTCTGTCCTATTTCCTATCTTTTTACGTTATGAGTTGAGTAGTACTTTTGCATTCTAATTTTAGCGGTGCTAAAAAATGTAAGTTTATTGTAGTGGAACAAGACAACTTTAATGTTATTACTGCTTACGCACCTCAAATTGGATTAGAAGAACAACTTTTTTTGACAAAAGATTAGAAGAACACCTTAAAGTAAAGTTTTGGGAGGATTTAGAAGGCTTAATTTAGGATATACCACTAGGAGAAAAAAATATTCTAGGAGGGTATCTAAATGGACATGTAAGGAGTTTATCAAGAGGTTTTGCAGGCTTGCATGGGGTAAATCCTGAATAGCGTGTTTTATGAAAAGATAGGAGAATCTTATCACATACAACAGCGGGTTAACATGTTCTATGATAGATTTCTTTCTTATTAGGAAATGAAACAGAAAGCTTTGCCGACCCCACATAGTGGGATAAGGCTTGGTTGTTGTTGTTGTAAGAAATGTAAGTTTAAATTACTAAGACTGGCTTCTTAATTTGTTTATAATGTTAATGTGCATAAGGAATATGGGTATATTTTGGTTCTGGTGTTTCATTTCAGTTAAGTTCCAACTTCCAACTGAAAGTGGGTAACATATGTTTCTAATGGTTAGAGATCATTGAGGAAATTCTAATGTTTTGCTTTGTATTAATGTTTTTCAAACTGATGCTATTAACCGATCATCTATCCCATACCAAAGTATAAGTTAAAGGTCTCATGTTCTTTATCTCATAATGTCTCAGAGGATGACTCTCAGTCTGAAGAAGACGAACAACTTTGTAAAATTGATGAGGAAGATGAGAATGTTGGTAAAGTTCGACAAGATGAAGATGACCTTCTAGCTAAAATTCAGCAGGCTGAAAATGAACGCCGTGCCAAAGATCAACTTGAGGAAGACGAGCAACTTGCAAGGGCAATTCAATTAAGTTTGAGCACTGGTTCTCCTCCTCGACATAACAAAGATTCTCTATCTCAACCTTCTCCCCACCTCTTTCCACCAGGATTCAGGTAATTATATATATGATCACATCCTTATCTGATTAGCAAATCCAAATACTGTTTATGAAAATCGCTGAGGTTCGCTAGTTGCACCTAATAAAGTGGATGATAATGCAATGATTTTGCCAAAAAATATTGCCAAACAGAATATGTTATGAAACCTCAGTTATTAAGTATTTCTGAATTATGCTCAGCTAGCCTCAGAGATTTAGTACAAATGCGGACTAAAGATTGCTGATTTCCCCCCTTTGTTTTCCTTTACACGTTTTTGTCCTCTTTCTCATGGATGACATTTTGAATCATTTTATATAATCGGGAAATTTGCTGCTTTTTTATCAACAGATAATCAATGAAATGAACCATGATAAAAAGCATTGCCATCGTGAAAGGGGTTTTGTGTGTTACCTTAGTTAATGAAATCTAAGTAGAGATGCAAAAGAGCGAGCGTTTAAACGAGTGCCATATAGATATAATCTTCATAAGTTTTCCGTTATATCTCGCGATTTTTTTTTATACTAACATATGGTAGTCATTCTTATTTTATTTTTCATCGCCTAAAAATTGAATTATTTACTTTGTCACGACAACATGGATCATATAGTAGACATCTTTGGAATCCTATTTTCATATATGTTCATGGATACTTTTTTCCATATTAAAAAACAAATGAACAACATACCTGGTTCTGGAAAATTTCTCTGCAGAATCTGTGCTGGATGCAATGCTGAGATTGGCCATGGAAGATTTTTAAGTTGCATGGGAGGGGTCTGGCATCCACAATGCTTCCAATGCCATGCTTGCCATCTGCCAATCACTGATTATGAGGTTAGAGTTTTTTTTTCTGTGATGCTTGCTTGACACAACTGAGTTTAATCAAAAAAACTGTACCCAGAAATTCATTAGTTAGGGTTTTCAAATTATGTATCTTTTTTCTCTGTCAATCTCAATACGATTATGAATAATACTTGGATATCCATTTGTTCCTTTACAGTTTTCCATGTCTAGCAACCGTCCTTACCATAAATCCTGCTACAGGGAGAAGCATCACCCAAGATGTGATGTTTGCAAGAATTTTGTAAGTATCTCAGCAGGAATCTTTCACTTGCAGTTGTCTATTAGAGTTTTTCAATTTACTATCAAAGTAGTCTCTTATCATGGACATGCTTTTGAAATTTCGCTGCAATGTACATATGTTGTAAAAGAGTCCCACATTGGATAACAGATGGCCCAAACATGTGTTTAGAGTGGGGGCAATCCTCACCTCACAAGCTGGTTTTGTGGGGTTGTGTTAGGCCCAACCACAATGTTTAAGAAGCTGTTCTCACTTCTCAAAAATGTGAGATTCAGAACAATACTTGAGTATGTTCTGCTGGGCTACTAATGACTGCTTCTTATATTCTGGTAACCGGCCTGGATCCCTTCATGAGTCAGATATAGTTGGGTTTTATTTCTTTCATTTCAATAACTGGTCTGGTACTGTGGAACAAATCATAGATCAACACAGTTCAAATCATTGTACTTTTTAATTGTTCAAACTTCAAACCTATTCGAAATCTAGGATATTCTAATTATGCATGTTTTAACTTCTAATAATTGTCCTGTAAAGAGAAACTAACATGATTTTTATTTGCTAGCCTGATTAACCTCAAATTTCAGTCATAGTTGTTTGTATCATATGCTTGAAATATGAGGTCATTTTCAATCATCCTATAACTTATTATGTAAATATTTGAAATGTTGATTGAATAGTTTTTTTTTATAGCGATGCTCGATAAATGTATTTGCCTTCCTTCCAAAATTCAATGCCTTCAACCACAGGGAGTATGAATGCAAGTTATGCAACAGATATACATCAGAAGGGTATAACTATAAGTTAAAACATTAATAGCAAATGGGGTGAAAAATATGATGCTCACTTTTCCTCTTACCAAAACAATAATACGTCTATCATTTTAAAAAAAAAAAGAATTGCAAGCAACAAGTGTTGTGTGCAAATTTATTTATTCTTCCATTACAGATCCCGGCTAATTCAGCTGGCCTCATTGAGTATAGAGCTCATCCTTTCTGGATACAAAAATACTGCCCAATACATGAGCTCGACAGCACTCCTCGTTGTTGTAGCTGCGAAAGAATGGAGGTCAGTTATATCAGCTCCCAAAACATTCCATCCCGCTGTTACTAATTAGGAAACATTTTTTATCTTTTCCTATCATCTATTATAATTTATGGAACTTTCTAATCTGTGCAGCCAAAGGATTCAAAATATCTTTTTCTTGATGATGGTCGAAAGCTATGTCTCGAGTGTCTAGACTCAGCAATTATGGACAGTCATGAATGCCAACCTCTCTACCATGAAATACTAGAATTTTATGAAGGTTTAAATATGAAAGTGGAGCAGCAAGTTCCTATGCTTTTGGTGGAAAGACAAGCACTAAATGAGGCCATGGAGGGAGAAAAGAATGTGTGTTGATGTGTTAAACTTTCATTTGCAGAGTATTGTTATGTTCTTCCCTCCTTCTGACTTTCTGTTATCCTAACTTAAGAGTTGTTACTTTGCTTCACTATTGAATGTAGGGTCATCACCATTTACCTGAAACTAGAGGACTCTGCTTGTCAGAAGAACAAACCGTCCCCACCGTAGGGATTCCTTGCTTCCAAATTCGAGTCTTTTCAAACTTTTAATTCTGATATAGAAGATTTGTGTATAATTTAACAGTTTTATATATTTAATGTAATACCAGATTTTAAGAAAACCAAGTATAGGGGCAGGACACCGAGTCACAGACATGATAACCAAGCCTTATAGACTGACCCGTCGATGCGAAGTGACGGCCATTCTTGTTTTGTATGGCCTTCCTAGGTAACCATATAACATCTGCTTTCACAATCTAGCGCTTGCAAATGACTTTCACTGTATATAATTCAAGGATTCTATGTTTATAGATTGTTGACAGGATCAATCCTAGCTCATGAGATAATGCATGCATGGCTCAGGCTTAAAGGTGTTTCATCTGTGCCCTGATAACATCATGCAAGAAATTTATATTTTGTTTTATGATGCTAAGTTAGACAAAATATATGGTTTTTTTACAGGTTATCCCAACCTGAGTCCAGAAGTTGAAGAAGGAATCTGTCAAGTCTTGGCTCATATGTGGTTAGAATCAGAGCTCTATTCTGGATCTGGGAATAATGATGCACCGTCTTCGTCTTCATCATCGTCAATGCTGCCGTCTTCTGCATCATCGAAGAAGGGTAAACGATCTGATTTTGAGAAGAAACTTGGCGAGTTTTTCAAAAACCAGATTGAGTCAGATACCTCACCAGCCTATGGAGATGGATTCAGATCGGGTTCCCAGGCGGTACTTAAGTATGGGCTCAAAAGCACCCTTGACCATATCCATTTGACCGGAACTTTTCCATGTTGAAAATTTGAAAGCTAGCATAATTTGTTCGCCCATATGAACCAATGCCTCATTTTGGTCCGGAGTGTTACCTGTCTAGCCCCTCCATCCCCCCGAATCAAATATCAGTCGTCAGATTAATCTGATGGTTGATAGTGTTGGTCTCTCGGTGATTAGATTAATTCAACAACTGAGTTATTGTTGGATAGGCAAAGGGATTCAGCTGCCATCATCATACAAATAATTGACAAATATTGAGTGTCAGTTTTTAAGAATTCCAAAATAGGAGGTACTGAATCAAAGGAAATGTTACCATAAATACTTTCTATTTTCGATTTCTTATCAAGTAATAAAAATCCTATGATACCTTTAGGTGTACTCGTTATTAAAATCCTATGAAGTAATAAGGAATAAAAATGCATATCTTGGTATAATAGAATAAAAGTTGTTTACTTGTTGGTACTTGTTGTATTTGCAGCACTATTCAGATGTTGAGAAAAGCAGCTGAAGCAATGAAAGTATTGACAGGTGAGGTATCAGTGAGTTCTTTTGGACCAATGTCATGCGGTCCATCGTGGACCGATACTTTAAATTATTATAAATTTCAATGACGATCAACGATACTATTCAGAAATAAAAACTTATGACATTTCTCATATTTACAACTAAGAAAAAATTGAAATGAAATAAACTAAATCCTAGTAACAAACTAAATATGAAGTTTTAAATATGAAAGTGGAGCAGCAAATTCCTATGCTTTTGGTGGAAAGACAAGCACTAAATGAGGCCATGGAGGGATAAAAGAATGTGTGTCGGGGCAGGACACCGAGTCACTTAACACTATGAAATTGTAAACTTAGTGGATGTTTGTTTACTCATTAAGAACTTTTATTTTCTCCAATCTTTATGAAATCGTTTAACTAAAACTCTAAAATAGTGTGTTTGACAAACAAGTTTATCTTTGGTCAAAACTTTATCTTACAATATTATTAATTGTTAATGTGTTTTTATGCAAAACTTTTTGACAAAAAAAAAAAAAAAAAATTTTTTTTTTTTAAAAATATTATTAATTTTTAATTTTTTTTTTAAAAAAAATTTTTAAAAAAAAAAAAAAAAAAAAAACTTTTTTTTATCAAAAGTTTATCTTACAATTTTATAAAAGTGTTGATGTGTTTTTATGCAAAAAAATAAATAACGCACAGAAAATAAGTAACACTACGAAACTGTATGATTTTGAATTCTTATTTCTTTTGCCTTCTAGACATTTAAAAATACATTATACAATATAGTATGTTTGTTCTATCTTTTCATACCTGAAAATCACTTTCTTTTACCAAAAAAAAAAATCACTTTTGTTAATTGTACTTGTTTGTTTCAGATTTTCAAAATAAATATTATCTAGAAATTGAGTATACCTCCTTCGAAAGAAAAAAAAAAAGGAAATTGATTATACCGTGAATCATATGTTTTGACAAGGTTTAAAAAAAGAATTATGGTAGCAATTCACTCTCATTGGCACACAATCTTTTATTAGTTTGAACTTCATGAATCTCAATTCTATTCAGTCTGATTTAGAAAAATTGATTTAGAATTCAACAGATAAAAGTGTGTTGAGTAACATAAAGTGTTACTATATTGCTAGCACCCATTTTAATGGAAATTTATACATATGAGAATATTAAAAAACACGGAGTGATGCTTTCAGGTTTCAGCTACAAAAATATTCATATAAAATTTTGAAACAACAACCAATATGGATCCATAATTCAAGCCAAAAGCACGACCTCGATTGATTCAGACTAGGATATACCCACACAAAACAAATACCTCAGATTAACATGTAACTTTAACCGTTCTTGTTAGAACAATCAGACAATTACGTATCAAATAATGTTTACTAATTCTAACTTATGAGCTCACTAACCCCTCCATCCTATACAGTATACATAAAAAAAAAACTATATTTGCCAATTTAATTTCAGAATCATCCAGGCAAGTAGGCACTGGAGCGTTGAAAAATCACAAGGGAAAACAGAAGCAAAATGTATGGTGATTGTTTTAACATCAAAGCTCTGAAGTTGGGCATCAGGAACACGAAAACAAACAACAATCAGAGCATAATCTAAAATCCCAATTTCAGCTTTGGTTATGTGATCAACTAGTATTATGGTAAGGTGGAAATATAAGAAAATAGTCTAAAATCACATTTTCATTACCAATATTAAGCTTGAATAATAACACAAAAAAGGACTAAAAGTAGAGGATGTGAACTAAAGTTGCTCATATTATAAAAGTCATTCAAAACCAAAAGTGATAGAAGACATTCAAAACAACAAAGTTAAATAAAACTACTACAAAACACTCAAGTCTATTATAAATTCAATGCATAGATGTTTAAGCAGCAACTGCTTGCTGAGCTGCAGCAGCCCTCTTCCTAGCTTCCTCAATGACGGTTAATTTAATACCCTTACCCTTGGGAAGAGATACCCATGGCTTTGTCCCCTTGCCAATAGTGAACACATTGACCAGACGAGTTGCAAACTCATGACCTGTGGCATCCTGAACGTGGATTGTCTCAAAGGTTCCCTTATGCTTTTCTCTGTTCTTGATCACTCCAACACGCCCCCTATTCTTACCACCAGTAACCATAACTACATTCCCAACATCAAACTTGATGAAATCAACAATCTTGTTTTCCTCCAGGTCCAACTTGATGGTGTCATTAGCCCTGATGACGGGGTCTGGGTAGCGGATAGTGCGACCATCATAGGTGTTCAGGTATGGGATACCTTTCTGCCCAAATTGCACTGAACGCACCTTGCACAGCTTGAACTGCCATGTACAAGAAAATTGTGTCAATTTAAAATGTAGTAAACAAAAAATATGTATATGTATACTATACATACACGAATCTTGCAAACAGTAAAAGCCGTGATATGTTAATTATACTAAGCATATATGAATCTTATATAATATATATAAATAAATAAATAAGCTACATACACTAATCTTACAAACAGTAAAAGCCATCACATGTTAATTATACCATACATAACATGAATCTCATGAATACGATACATACATGAATTTTATATAGTAAAATCCATTCACAGTAACAGCAATCACATGTTAATTATATATAATGCATACATGAATTTATAAACAATAAAAGCCATTCAAAATATGCTACGGAATAAATTAAAAGATCATGGAACAGAGATCAGTAAGCAAATAAAGGTACCTTTGCCTCATCATCTCTGACTGAATGAAGACGGAAACGGCCCTTGGTGTCATACAGCAGACGAAAGCTCTCATTTGTCTTGGGGATTGAAACAACATCTGTCCAGATACAAATATTTTAAAAAATATAATCAGGCCACAGCCAAATCAAATGATTCATGGAATTCTTTCATGAGGATACAGAAGATCAGGCAACTTATTTAATTACACAACTTAAGTTCAAATTTTCATATCAAGCAAGCCAGCAACGAAAAACATTCTAAATACTGGTGTACTTTGACTATCTATTGTAACAGAGTCCAGCAAACAAAACTGCATCATGTATATTTCTTCCGATAAAACCATGGTATTCAATTATTATTTAACTTCCCTTTTAACTTCAGATAGAACCATCATATTCAATTATTATTTTCTCTTCAAACAAAACATACTGTTTACCTACCATACTTGGCTATAATACATCAAAAGTCATCAAGCTCAAAATGCAATAACAATAAAGAATCATAGCATACAACTCATCAATTTTTTTCCAAGGCATGTTGATCATCCAAAATAAATTAATCAATTATTTTAGACAAAGATCAGCAAGATTCATACCCATGAATCCAGCTGGATAAGTCTTGTCAGTCCTGACTTTGCCGTCAACAAGGACATGTCGTTGCATCAGAATAGCAATGACTTCACGGTATGTCAAAGCATACTTCAATCTGTTTCGTAAGATCAGAATGAGTGGGAGACATTCCCTGGACTTGTGTGGTCCTGAAGAGGGTTTAGGAGCCTACAAATTTCACACAAAAATTACATCAGTCTTATAATTATAAAAAATTGAAATATGATAGAACTTAAGACACTTACAAAAGCACCACCCAATTTGTCAAGCATCCAATGCTTGGGGGCATTGAGCCTCTTCAAATGCTTCTTCAAACCTCTCGCCTGTTACATTCACAAACATCCAAATTCAAGAATTTAGGATCAAAATTCACTGTTCAAACACACAAAATAAAATGTCCAAACACACTACATAAAGGATCTGAACATTCAAATTCAACTATGAATCATAAAACCTATGCTCAAAAATCAAAGTTCAAACACACCAAAATTAAGGACCCGTTTGGATTGACTTGTTTTTGAGCTTCATGAAAAAATAGCTTAGGCAAATAAATAAGCTTTTATGTTAATTCGAAGTTTTCACTAACAAAAATTGTATCTTCATAAGCTGTTTTTTCATAACCTAGCTTGACAAGCTTATAAATCATATATAAAAGCTTATTTCTTTGTATAAGCTCTAAAACCATGCTTGGATCGGCTTATTTGAAAAGCTTAATTAAGTAGTTTGTTTAACCAAACCCTAAATTAAGGGATCTAAATATCAAAATAAACTAAGAACGGATAAAACCTAATCTCATAAAACAAATGACACATGTTCCTAAACTCCAAATAAATTTTGGCAACAAACCCAGAAAATAAATCATGATAAAGATCGAAACTTTATTCATTTCAGTAACAAGACTGTAATGTGACATAAGTGATTTCAACTCTAAACAGAAAAATTGAATACCGTTACGAAGATGAGATTCAAAAGAAAATGAAGAAACTGAGAAAGAGAATGATACGAACCATTTTCGATTTTCTCCTTCTTAGCAGCTACAGAGTGGAGAGAGTGATGGTGCGGCTGTTATCAAATAAAAGAGAGAGGAGGAACAAACCCTAAATATTCAGTATCTAAGAAGCACGTGGGCCTTTGGCCCATTTATAAATTAGATTCTCAGTGGGCTGATCAAGTGCATATAAATTTGACAATTGCTGTTCTCACATCTATCGTTTATTAAAAACACGGGAAATGTAAAAATAAAAAAACAGCGGTAGCTACCTACCGCTGTCTTGAAAACAGAAAACTTAATCACCGGGTTTTTTTGGTTATTTCCATGTGTTTTTAAGAAAATGGATGTGAGAACAGCAACACTCTATAAATTTTGGAATGTAAATGTTATAATATGGAGTTATAATCATTTTGGTCTATGAACGTGTAAAGAATGATCACAATAATCATTTTATGTATCAAAATTTTAAAATATTATTTGATTATGCACTTCATTAGTCAAACTTGTCTTTGATGTTAAAATAGTTCATCAATGTCTACCGTAACTCTTTTCTTACTAGGACTGATAAATAAGTATTTATATGAATTAATATGAGAATAAATAGATAGATATATTGATAGTATTTGTCAAAAAAATATATATATTGATGGATTGATACCATTATATTAACATAATATTGTAATGTGAGGACCTATTTTTATTAACAGAGTAAAGAATCAGAGACTATTTTAAAATTTAGATACATTCAAGAATTATTGTGGCTACTCGTTACACATTCAATAATTAAAATGACTAGTATCATGTTATAATTTATTTAAGTAAAGAGTTTAATTAGTGTGTTATGTCAATGTATAACTATTTTACGATGTATTCAAATGTTTTGCAATGTCAATTAGCAAATATGCATGTAGCTCGTTTCTCTCTTTAGCTCTCAAACTCTCAGACCTCTCTCCAACTCCACAGCGCCACCTCTTTTGTCCTCTGCACCATCTCTTTCCTCGTTGGGGGTCTGCGGCTCTAGATCTAAGGCAGTGTTCCGATGTGTTTGATGGTGGTGATCTGTCACGACATATTAATATTTTGATTGGTTGTGTATGCAAAAATAGTTTTTGACTGTTGATCAACCACCATTTAACTCGTAAGTAAAATGACTTATAAAAAAAATGAAGTAATAGATAAAATGTATATAAAGTATCTAAAGTGTCCGTAGCTAAATTATAAATATCATGGATAAAATATGTTTTTGGTTTCAACAAAAATACGATACCTAGCTTTTGGTCACTGCAATTTTTATTTTTAAAGGATTTTTTTTTGTTGTTATTTATACCTTTGACAATTCCTTTGTTTATATGCTGAATTCTGTTTCTTTATTGATTTGACCAAATTATAGTGACTTGGTAAATTTTATATATTAAAGCATTAATTGATTACAAATCAACAATATCATGAAAAGCTCCCCTGTAGAAACAATTTCATTAAAAGTTCCTAATTTTTTTATTAAATATAAATAAATTTATTTAATTAAAATACTTTTTCGTGCACAAAAGAAGGAGATATAAGTCTAGCGGTTACCACTTTTCTTCTTCTTGATCTATTAAAGATGGATGATTTAGGGTCAATTTTGACTTATATCACCCGTCTGAATTTTATTTTATTTTAGTTAAATAAATGATTTTCACATATTTTTAAATTTATTTCGTAGTTGCATTCCATGGTTGTTGGATTCATGTATATTGTATTCAGATCTTATGGCCGAAGTTAGGTTTCAAACTCCATCCCCAAAGTAGGGGTTGAGACATATGTTACCCCGTGATGAATTAGGTGTAATTTACTCCTAATGATAAATAAGATTGAATTTTGGAAGGATATAAATGAAGATCGCATGTTGAACGAAGGTGATGAAAAAGTTTGATGTTCTTGAGATGAAAATGGTAATTGATAGTAAGAAAAAACCATACCGGTGAACCTACATTTTTCCTTGACAAATTGGGGGGTGATTTACTGCTCATGACAAATATGATTAGATTTTGAAATGAAAGAGATGTAAATTACATTTAAGGGAAGGAGATAAATAAATTTGATGTTTTTAAGATGAAAATAATAACTATTGTAAAAAAAAAAATGAAGAAAATATGATTTTTCTTGATAGGAGTAAATTATCCCCTGTTCATCGAGGAGTAATGTAGGAAAAACCATCGGTAAGACCTTTATTTAACCTATATATAAGCATTTTGGGTGCCCAAAATTTTATAACCACCTTCTTAACCCATATTACACACTAGTTTATATAGTTCTGACGCCAAAGGATTCTTCCACTCTAAAAAACTATGCACATATTGTTGGAACTTTTGTTAGCACTTTGGTTCAGGGGTGCCATTACCCTTTCTTCAGTGGTTTGCAGAGTTGTTCATAAACTATTAGATAGCTAGATCCTTGGTTTAGGACTTAGGTGATTGTTAACAATGGATTTCTGACTCATGTTGTAAATGGTCTATTAAGCTAGATTATATAATTGTTTTACAATTTGAAAATGATGAATATCACCAAATTGTTCAGATTTGAGAAAGAAAATCCATAGTTCAAAATAGAAAACTTTGTTCTATTTAATTGTAATTTCATCCAATAACCCCAAAAATATTGTAACTTTTGTCTAAGACGAAAAATATCAGTATTGTTTTTCTCTCAAAAAAAATATTAGTATTATTTTTTTTTGTTTCAAACTCTTGACCTTTTTATTATTCTGCTCTTCAATTTATTCTTATGATCCGATTTGCCAGTTGTCACCGATTTTTGTCTTCCTTATGAGTTTTAAATTTTGGGTGTTCTCATGATCCAATTTGTTCTTTGATTTGTCTGATAGGCTCTGCCTCGTGCGACAAATTTGTTGTTATTGTTGTTCGTGTGGTCTCCTAATTGCGGTTGAAGTTCAGTTGTGGTGTTTTGATCTGTCACGCATACTATTTTGTGATTTCTATTCGTCGGATGTTTTAGGGTTCACAATTTGGTGTTTTTCAGGTCGTTAAGTACCATCTTGTTGTTGTCGAGGTTCGTCATATTGAGTTGTCGGCGCATGGATGCTTCACTATTGGTGATGGGATTCTTTCGTATTTCAAAGGATAGGGTTCTTATGGGCTCATTACTCATTCGACACATTTTTTTTACAATTAGGTTTCACACGTGTACGCGGGTCCAGTGAATTTTGACCATGGTGCATGTAAGTTTGCAATTTGAATCTTTACCTTTTTGGTTGTTTTTAACACTTTTTTTGGGTACAATTTTTAACACTTTTTTTAAATAAATCTAGGGGTGTTATAGCTGGTCTCCATTTACCTAAAAAAAGATACAAAAAATATTTTAAATAATATCGCTATATACACAGTCTACTCTATATTTCAATATGTTTTTTAGAACATAAATATATTCATCTGTCAAAAAAAAAAGAAGAACATAAATATATTCAATGTAATTTTCAGTCAAAAATATATATTCAATGTAATTCAATATTTAAATGTTATGTGGTTATGAGTCAATTTTTTATTTTTTTTGTACCGGTCAAATTATTATCAGGTTTGTTAAAACTTTTTGAAAAAACAAAATAAGTTTCAAATAAATTAGGCTCTAAGATTTTCTTAATACTTCGTTCGATCCGATCCAATCATCTTTAAAAAAAAGGGCCTTGCTAACCACAATGATTAAGGAATCTACAAATAGAAAATTTATCTTGAAAATATAAGTTTTTTTTTTTTTTTACTTTTGATTAAGTAATAATTACATCATTTTTTTCTAGGGTTAAATATGTTTTTGGTCCCTACATTTTGCCCTCCTTTGACAAATAGTTCTTACATTTCAATAAATATTTTTAAAATCCCTAAATTTTTCCTCCGTTAGCACAAATAGTCCCTGCTGTCAAATAATTAACGAGAAGCTGACGTGGCAACTAGTGGACCCCATTCTTTTAAGAGTTAAATATGTTTTTGATCCTTATATTTTGCCTGACTTTGAAGAATAGTCCTTATATTTCAATAAATGTTTTTAAAATCCCTACATTTTTCCACCGCTAACAAGATTGGTCATTGTCGTCCATTTTTGCTAACCTGACAAACAGAACATGCCACATAGATGTCATCAAGGACATTTTAGTAATTTCCAATAAAGTGCAGGGGGATAATTGATTTTTCAACTGAACCTTCTCTCTAATCTTCATCATCTCTCCATGTTTTTCTATTTCTCCCCAACCACCATCATCCCCACACAACCATCCTCATCCACCACCGTCCTCTCCACCATCAATTTGCTCATATTTGTTCTCTCTCTTGTCGCTACTGGCGACATCCTCTTCTTTCTCACGCTGTGAGGACCAGATCGCAGTTAAAGTTGGAATTTTTGTGAGTAAAGTTTTTGGTAAAGGTGAATTATGCCTCTGCACTTTATTGGAAATTACTAACATGTCCTTGGTGGCATCTATGTGGCATGTTACGTTTGTCTGGTTAGTGGCAATAGACGACAAGGACCAATTTTGTTAACAGTGGAAAAATGTAGGGATTTTAAAAACATTTATTGAAATGTAAGGACTATTCTTCAAAGTCACGCAAAATATAAGGACTAAAAACATATTTAACCCTTAAAAAAAATGGTGCCCACTAGCTGTCACGTCAACTTCTCGTTAATTATTTGACAGCAGGGACTATTTATGCTAACGGAGGAAAAATGTAGGGATTTTAAAAACATTTATTGAAATGTAAGGACTATTTATCAAATGAGGGCAAAATGCAGGGATCAAAAACATATTTAACCTTTTTTTTCTATAAAATCACTTCTTTTTACACTTTTGTTTCTTATAAAAAAGACCGAAAAATATAGTTTCTTCGTCCAAACACCTCGAATATCGGATTTTCCCCTAATTCTAGAATACTCAATTATCCATAATTTCCTTATTTTTATTAATAAAAAAAACTTTATTCCTGCATGAATCCTGCTTGATGTTGGAATATTAGAAGAAAGAAATTAAATACCAAAAAATACTAAAAATTTCAAAATACATTTTATATTTTTCAAAATACACATATATGAAGTGTTGCTGATTTATTGCCCACTTTTTGATCATTAAAAAGGACTTTGATTGCCCTAGGTCTTGGCTTGGTGAACAAAGACTTCGATCATTAGAAGTTTCTAGCACCTTTTTGCACCAATTCTCCAAATATCTCTTGTATTACCTTTCTAGTTAAAATAGAAGAGCAAAGCAGTAAAATGCAAATACAACTTAAATAAAAATATATCTTTATTGAATAAAACATTATTAAAAATATTATGAATTATTGAGTTTTCACCTTTTCTATTCACAACACCCCTAATATTCCATGAGATGCTAGATAACCATGAAAGCATCCATAAATAACCTTATAGGAATAAAGGGAAATTATGGTAGCCACACTAGGTTGTTTCCATAGAGCTAAAGACCCATGTGTTCTTCCCAGCGCTAGAGATACTTGTTGATGCCATATCCAATGAGTTTTCTTGTCATGGATCAATTTACTACACATGATGTGGGTTATATTCTTCAAGACTAACAATATCATTTGGTTTCTCATGCTTGTGACGATCATCAGAAGGAACAATATTTAATATTAAAAAAAATTACTTTCTGGTGTACAGAGGGAATGGCTTGGTGGTAGAGGTGGTTAATGTGAGGTGAGGGACTAGAAGAGCTAGGTAGAGAAGTGGGTGGAATGATTTTGTGTTGGGCTTGTTTAAATGTAGCATGTGTGATATTAGCATGATGTAAATTAACACTAGGAATGTTTTTAAGGCCAGCGATCGGTTGATGGGGCTCAGGATATTTGTCAAGGTTTATGACTTGTTGTTGAGGGTTCATGATGTGATCATCATTGACATGTTGAGTTCTACGATTTTTTGGGGTTGGTTGTGATTTTATTCGGTCGTTTCACTTCATGCACGCGTGGTCTTGGAGGCAACAAATGAGGGGTGATACATAATTAGCAAGTGTACTAACTTATATCGAAGTAATAAAATTTATAAGATTCGTATCCACAGAGACTGTTTCAACTTCTACTCGGTAGTAACATTATTATTAAGGATGTTTGTAAAATGAGGGGTGCACTGAGGCAATTGGTTTGATTTGCAAAATAAAATAAAATGGTTACGGAAAAATTGGTTTAAGA